>Ga0115003_10001026_pt1 | contig 24853 bp, 3 predicted proteins | sample ArcticOcean_MG_C_7_FD_88736 | JGI IMG/M metagenome (GOLD analysis project Ga0115003, IMG submission 88736) | Marine microbial communities from western Arctic Ocean - ArcticOcean_MG_CB11_88 | ecosystem: Environmental > Aquatic > Marine > Oceanic | place: Arctic Ocean: Canada Basin | collected... | reverse complement strand
TTAGAATCATTTATAGAAGCAGCAAAAAAAATGCCTACATCGGTATATTATAAACCACCACCAAAAGTTAAATCTAAAGAAACAACAGAAGAAAAAACGGACTCTTCTAAACCTATAAGGTCTCCTGAATTTTCTGAGAAAACGGTTATGAATCAAACTAGACCCGTAGAAAAAAAGTATACAAATTTATATACTCCAGGTGCTGCAAAATTATTTCCAGATTACGATCCGAGTAAACAAACTTTTCTAGAAGGTGCGGAAGATTATAAAAGAAATCATAAAAAAAGAGGTTACCAAACAGGAGGTTCATTACCACAATATCAAGATAAAGGGGAAGTAAAAGAAATAATGAATTTGAGAGATTATGTTGTCACTGATGCTGAAAAAGCATATTTAAATGATAATAAAGATCAATTTTGTTTTCAAGGTAAGTGTTTAGAATCTACTAGAAACGCATTTAATAGTACAGCAGGAACTATACTAGGTGTTGATGATGGTTTTAAAACATGGAAGAGTATGGGAGCTACTAGTGCCAAAGGTAGACCTACTGCTAAAATGATAAAAGAAAATCCTTGGTTTGCAGGTGACACGGGTGACTCAGCTGTTGATAGTTGGGATGCACAAGGAATAATAGTTAACTCAGGAGGTGTAACAGTTTATAATAGAAACGATCCAAATTCTAATTACACCGCAGGTAAAGCTGCAATAGGTAGTATTTATTCTTTTGGTCCTTCAGGTAGAAAAGACTCAAGATATAAAGCAAGAAATCAAGGTTATAGTAGAAAGTTTAATTTACAACCTTCTCATCATAGTGCTCAGGTTACAGGATTTAATGAAAAATCAAATGAAAATATACTTTATGATTCATATATTGGAAAGTATATGACTGAAAGTGAGTTAATAAACTATTGGAAAGACAGTCACATTAACTATGAATTAGAAGCTATAGGTACCCCTTCTAATTATAAAAATTTAACTAGAGAAAAATTAAAAAATGATTCTAATTTTTATAATAAAATAACAACAAGTCCTTACAATGTAAATGTAAACACATTGAAAAATGCAACTAAAGATGCTGAAGTGCAAATTAAAGAAGATGGTAAATATAGATCTCCAGGATTTGATCAAGACGCCATGGAAAATTTTTCTAATTCTTTAAGTAAAAATAAAGCAATTTTAATGCAGGAGTTAAATTTAAATGATGAAAATTATAATAAGTTGGCAAATTTGTCATTAGCATTAGCTATGGCAGAAAGTGAAGGAGGTTCTGCATTGTCTTTTTTAGAACGTTGGGGAGACACGCAAGGTATAACACAATTAAATTGGGATAATATTGGAAAAGATGAGCAACTTTCTAAAAAAATGAAAAATATTAATTTAAAGCTTGGAAAAAAAAGTATAGAAGGTTTAGCTGATTTAAGAGATCCTGCAAAATCTGCAATAGCCACTATGGTTTATTTATCAAAAGGTCAAGGTGAGCAAGAAAGAATGTTTAAAACAGGACTTAACCCTAGTGTACGTGATTTTTATGATAATACTGGTCTTATAGACAATCTTAGAAGTTCATCTGCTAAAATAAATAAAAATGGTATTTATTTAGATGAGTTAAATGAAAGAATTCCTTGGGAGGATTTAAGTAAAAGTAATGCAGTTACAGAGATGTTGGCAGTTAATGCACACGGCTTTGGTAATCCATTGTATATTCTTGATGGAATGCAGCAATATTTTGATCCTGGTGTTAAAAAGCTAGATTTTGATATGATGGATCCTGAAGAAATTACTGAATATTTAAATAATATTACTAAAGAAAAGCAATTAGAAACTAGAGCTATAGCTGATAGGTATGAAGCTAAATTGGCTGATGATGGAAGACTTGTTATATCAATGAAAACCAACGGTAATAAGGAAGATATGAGTTTTCCAAAACGCATGGGATATTATTGGCAAAGTCCTGCTGCATTAATGACAGGTGATGCTGAAGGAAAAAATGTACATGCTTCTAGAATAGAACATTATTATAATTCTTTGTCATCACCAGAAAGTTTAGCTCAAAAAAAGGAAACACCTGAAAGAGGTTTTAAAATTGGAGGAGAATTAGAAAATAATACAGTGTATAAAAATTATGTAAATGGTGATTATACAGGAAGTGAAATGGAATCTAAAGCAGAAAAGGTTTATGATAAACTTAATAGATTGCACTATAAAAATTCAAAAAAATTAGGAATGACGCCTGCTAATTATATATTGACTCATGTTGTAGGTTAACGTTAAACCTTAAAAATTAGCCAGTCTATTGATTTATTCGTATATTAATAATATAAATTAACTGTTGTGAAAGTAAACAAAATAAGTGTAAAACAAATGGGTGGACAAGCTGTAAGTCAGCAAGTAGATCCAGCCATACAACAAATTACAGAATTTATTTCTTCATCTATTAATGAAGGTCAGGATCCCATAGATGTTGTTATAAATTTAGTTAATGAAGAAGTAGACCAACAAACAATTGCTCAAGCTTTTATTACTGGTGGTTATGCAGAAGAAGATGTTACTCTTTTGTTTGAGCAAGTGCAGAAAAAAATGCAACCTCCAGGACCAGCATCTGCACAAGAACAAACAAGAGATCCTCAAGAAATTGCTAGAAATCAAACTATAGAAGCTGAAGCTTTAAAAGCAGAGGCTCAACAAAAAGAAATGCTTGGAGCTGAACAAGATGCAATGGCTCAACAACTTCAAGCTAAATCTGGTATAGAAATTAAACCTGAAAATAAAGGTAAGTTTACGGCATGGGCTAAAGCAAGAGGTATGTCTGTACAAGCAGCAGCAAATAAGGTGATGTCTAATAAAGATGAGTATCCACCTTCAGTAGTTAATATGGCCAACTTTGCTAAGAATGCAGCTGGATGGAATAAAGAAGAAGGCGGTGCCGTATCTAACTATACAGAAGGGGTAAGACAAAGAGAAGGTTCTTACAATCCTCCTAATAGAAAGTACACTTTAGATCCAAGATTTAAAAAAGAAGGTGGTGAGAATAAAACGTTTGAACCACACTTTATGTACAAAGGCTCTAGAAAAATAAGAGCTAAGGACATGGCTACTCATCTTAGATTAAAAGAAAGAGGTTATACTCATAAAGAAGAATTAACTAAAGCAAAAGATGGTAATGAAAAATCTGCAGATGAAAAATTTTATGATGCAACAGGTGTAATTAAAAGACGTGATAAATTTACACATGCTCCTAATTATATGAATCCTGTTGATAATAAAGTAAGTAATACTTTTGACTATAGTGATGTAGGTGCATTTTTAAAAGGTGGTTATAACACTTTTTTTAGTGGGCAGGATGAAAATAAAGACGGTTTAAAAGATGGTGTATTTAGAGATAATAATGCAAAGGGTAAAAGAAGAGATTTAAAAAAAGGTGATTATTATGATTATGAAGTTAATTTTGATCCTAATGATCCTAATACATACATGTATGACAACCTTGATTTATATAACACATCTAAAGGTAAAGGTGGTCTAAGAACTATAGATCAATTTACAAATGATGTAAATGAAAATTCTAGAGTTAATTATAACCCTGAAACTGGTGAATATGATAGTTTAATATCAAGCAGAAAATTAGATAGAAATACTTTTGGAAATTTAAATGCATATGATGGAGAAAATCTTAATTACTTTACTGATGTAGATGAAGATACTAAAAACTTAATTCTCGGTACTCAAGATGATCTAGAAGGAACTGGATTTGGTATTGATGAAGGAGGTGACGCCTCATCTTATGCACCAGGTGCTGATAATCCAGATGAGTATGAAACTATGATGGGTCGTAGAAATGCCACTACGGGTTATAAAGCTCCAATAGAAGCTGAAACAGAAAGTGATTTAACAAAATATCTTTCTGAATATAAAACTGGCGGTTCTATGATACCTACAGGTTCTAACGGTCAACCAACAGCGGGTATGATTGGGAATGATGAGTTTAGATATGGAGGTGGATTACCTAAAGCACAAGAGGCGTTGGAGATTCCTATAGGTTTTAATAATAAAACAAAACAAAACAGTACTTATGTTGCTCCACCTGTATCTACAATACCAACACTATTGCCATTGTCTGAGAAATCAAATGAAGAAACTATACAAGACACTAGTTTTATGCCTTACACATTTCCAGGTGAAAATTACGTCTCTCCTGAAAGCGTAAGCCCTCAAGCGAAAAGAATAAAAGAGGACAAAGAAGGGAACTGGCACGAAGCAAAAGATGCGTTAAGACAAGTTGATGAAGAAAAAAGCTTTCTTCAATCATTTACTGAAACTGTGAGTAATAGCCTTCTTGGAACTGCTTTATCTGATACATATGATGAGGTACATCCAATATATGAAAAAGCACGAAATTTAGCATATGAAAATCCAGTTACTAGGCATGCATGGAATCAAATAGATCCTTTTACTAAGGCATCTGATGCACTTGCTTTATTAGGTGTGCCAGCAGCTATAATTACTCAAACTATAGAAGCAATGGGTGATAAAGGAGATGGTGAATTTAATTGGTCAGAAATAGAACCTATGATTTCAAGTCATCCTGATTTTAAAGAAAATTTTACATTTACTACTTCAAACGGTCAACCTATTAAAACAACAGCAGATGTTCTTGAAATAGAAAACCCAATTGCTAGAATATTAGTGGATCTGGCTTCTGATCCTACTACATACGTTGGAGTAGGATTAGCAAAAATTCCACAAACTGTTGGCAAGCTTGCAAAGGCTACAGTTTCTGGTACTGATAAAGTACTAAAACTGGTTAGTAAAGAAGGAATTAAAAAACTAGCAAGAAAAAGATTAGGAATACCTGATGAATTTCCTGTTATGAATCCAAGTCAATATAAGGAAGCGCAAATACTTAGGGATCTACAAAATAAATTATCAACTTCAGATGGTATAAATGTTACGGATATATATGAACAAGGATTAAAAGCTTATGAAAATCCATTAATTAATAACGATGATGTGTTTAAAATGATTGGTAAAACAGAAGACGAATTAATAAGCGTGCTTAAACCTAAACCTTCACCAAAATTAGACGCATCTCCAAACGCTTCTAGTTTTTCTGATACAGATCCTAGAATAATTAGAAATTATTTTGATGAATTGCCACCTCCACCAGATGAAATTATATTACCCCCTGAAGTTATAAATGGAAGAACAACAGCAATAGACGACTTTAGTAATAGAGAGCTTTATGATCCAGTAGAAGGTTATCTAGATGATGTACCTACTAGTATTGCATCACCTACTCAAAGCTCAACAATTTCAGGAAGTTATAGTAATTTTGACCTTAGACGCCCTGGAACGGGAGGCAGATCACAAACTGCACGTAATAGACTGAAGACTAAAAAATCTGGACTTTCTAAATTTTTAAATAAAAAATCAGAAGATTATTTATCTGAATATCCAGTTCATAGGGGAGATTATTCAAATGAATTAGGCTACGCTAAGAAAAAAAATAGCACCGGAGCTACAGATGCATCAGGCAATCCCATTGGGGATGACTTTAATAATTATAGTCAAAGCAAAAAATTTAGTGATCAAGTTAGTGATGCTGGGGAAAACCTTCAGTCTGGAAAAGTTTATACAGGCTCTGACAATGTTTCTACTGACTCTTTTATGAATCAGATGAGACAACTAAAAAAACTATCAGATCAGGGAAAAGGAGATATTGTATTTTTAGGGTATAAGAGAGGAAATGACTGGAGTAACTTAAGTAATGTAAATGTAAAAATACCTGGTAAATATGATAGTAAAAAATTATCTGCTTTTTTAGTGAAAGAAATGGAACTTGCAGGCAAACGTAAGAAAATTTTACCAAATCTACAGAAACCTTATGTAGATGATAACGGTATATTAATGCTTCCTATATATGGAATGAAAGCATTTAAAGAAGGTGGTTCATTATCTAAAGCTCAAGTAGGAACAGAAATGCCAATCGCTTTTGAAGAATGGAGTCAAACAAATCCTAATTCTCAAGAATTGTATGGGGATTATTTAGATGGATTCTATGATGAAGAAGAAAATGATACTAATAATACAATGAATACCCCTGTCATTAATCCTGGATCTGGACGTGGATCTGGAATGGGTAGAAAATACTTTGATGATTTAGAAGAACTAGACTTATATGATGAAGTAGAAAATAATATTGATTTTGATAATCCTTTTGATGATCCTTCTGTTAAAAGAAAAAATAAATTTCAAGGAGGTTTAAATAGATTTCTTAATAGTGGTGTTGTAGATGCATATGGAAAGGTAGCTGATTTTACAGTAAAAGGAGCAGGACTAGCAAACAGTTATTTTGATACTTTAAATAAAAATAAAGCTAAAGCAGAAAATAGAAATAATATGGTTGCAGATAAGTTATATGGTTATAAGGAAGATCCCTTTATGAAAAGAGGTCCTTGGGATATTAATACAGGTACCTTTGGCAGTGAAGGACAAAGAACTGTTGCTAATATGGGTATAGCTAAACAAGGAGGGGAGATAGCAAATGTAGATTCTATTATATTAGCAAAACTAATTGCAGCGGGAGCTGATATTGAAATACTATAATTATGGCAAAAATTAAAATAAATAAATTACCTAAAGGATTTAAATTAGACAATGGTAAAATTGTTGAAGATAAATTTATGCGGGATGGTGGCGACTTAAGAACAGGTGATCAAGCTAATTATGGATTGGTTACAACTCCTCAAGAGTATTACAGCAACACTAACTTTAATAACACGGATGATAAATCAGTAAGATATAGTTTATCTAGTGTACCTAGAGACAATGCTAATATAGAAGCTGAGGGTGGAGAAACTGTATTAACAGATCTTACTAATGATGGTACATTTGGTTTGTATGATATTAGAGGGCCTAGACATAATGCAGGTGGAGTTCCAATGTTTTTACCAGAACAATCTTTTATTTATTCTGATACAAATAAAATGAAATTTACCAAAGATGAATTAGCAGATTTTGGTATTAATACAAAGAAAAAAATGACACCTGCTAAGTTATCTAAAAAGTATGAGCTTAATGATTACTATGCGCATTTGCAATCACCGTATGCTGACACCATTCAATCTACTACAGCTGAGTTAATGTTAAAGAAAAACATGATGAATCTTTCTAAAGTAGCATTTGTACAAGAGTCTAAAAAGAAATTTGAAGATGGTGTGCCATTAGCAGCACATCCTTATTTAGTACAACAAGGCATTGATCCAATTGAATTTACAGCAAAAATGGAAAAAATAACTATGCAGGAAGCTCAAATGAAAGCAATGGCTGGAATGCCTCCTGAACAATTAGAGCAAATGATGATGCTTCAAGAAATGATGGCTCAAATGCAGCAACAAGGTCAAAGTCCAGAAGGTCAAATGCAGCAAGGTCAACAACCAATGAATCAAGAAATGGCCATGCAAGAACAAGCAATGGCAAAGTTTGGTGGTGAAAGAAGATTAAAAAAATATCAAAACGCTGGACAACCGGGATCTACAAAACCTGATTTTGAAAGTATAGTTAGAGAAAACGTTGAAATTGAGAATGAACAAGAATTAAATGAGCTTATAGCAATTGTTGAAACAGCTTATAATAATAGAGCAACTGTAGTTGGTAAAAAAATTGCAGCAAATGAATTACTTAGTGCAAACCTTACTGATTTTGTAGATAACAATCCAACACCAGAAACTTTTACTACGGGTGTTAATGCAGAGGAATCATATATACCAAGTTATAATGATAATGTTGATCCATCATTATTTGAAGCTTATCAATCTGGTGTTGATCCAAACCTAAATTATTATGATAAAAAATCTTCTACTATTACATTAGACAATGGGAATACTCAAACAACATCAATGAACTATTCTAATTATAGGAGTCCAGATGATCGTAATAGAAATCTTTCTTTTGGACTCGATGATGATGATAAATCTGGTGAGATGGATATGAATAAAACAGTTCAGGAAGAATTTGATAAACAAGGTAGACAAATTAAACAAGTTGTAACTGTAGGAGGGACAGTATTTAGTGATTCAACAACGGAATATAAAAATAATGGAAACAACGTAACAACGCTGCAAGATTATAGTGGTGGAATGGATGGAATGCCAAGTAGTAAACGGGTTATTACTAGGAATGATAAAGGAAAACACTACATACATACTGATAAAAATGGTAAATTTATTGAGGAATATAATACGGTAATAACGGGTGATTCTAAAGTTGAAGTGTTTAATGATGAATCGGGTAAAATTATCAATATATTTAATATCACCGATGAAGGTTGGGATGAAGTTGCTCCACCAGCAAATACTTCTTCAGATGAGTATGTAGAAAATTTAAAATCTCAGAATACATCTACTACTGAAGCATCTTCAAACCAAAACAATACAACTAATACAGAACAAGAATCATCATCGTCTAATACTACACAATCTAATACTACACAATCTAATACTGCATCATCTGATAACATTGCATTTGATCAAAACATGCAAGATCGTTATACTAATGATTGGGGAATAAAATTTAATGATGTAGGAATAGGTGCAACAACTTATCCTGATGACCAACCATATAAAGGAAAGGGTTTATTTTATAACGCAGGTGATAATATAGGAGGATTTAAAGAAGCATATTCTAATCTGTATCCAGGTTATGATGCTTTGATTGCATCTTTACCTAAGTATGGTAAAAAGAAAAATCCAGAAGTTGAAAAATTTCAAGAATGGTTTAGCAATATACATATTCCTGAACAAGTAGCTAAAATGAAAGCAGAGCGTGAGGCTGCAGGATTAGAATTTACAGATGAAAATGTTAATGATGCAATAACAGCTCTTCGTAAAGATTATGCTCCTAAAGTAGATGGTTTTATGGGTGTAGAAACTTCTTCAAGAAGACCTTTTACATACACATTGCCGGATTCTGAAGAAGAAGAAGTATCTGAAGAACTAGATGTTTCAGAAGAACCTGAAGTTCTACCTGTTGTAGATATTCCTGAAGAATATTTTCCTCCTAATCCAGAATTTTGGCAACAAGATATAAATAATTTAAATGCATTAGCTTTAACAAAAGACAATTTATATTTACCATTTCAACCGGATGCAGAACGAATTACACTTAGTCCTACATTTGATGATTGGAGAAGTAGAGTTAATTCAAATAATGCATCAGCATCTACTTTAGCACAAGCGTTGGGTGCTGCAGGTGGACCACAAGCTGTAGCAAATTCTAATTTAGCAGGTCAAGCAATGAATGAAAATGCTAAGGCAATTAATAGAGTTAACACTAATAATGTAGGTATAGCAAACCAATTTGAGGGTATGCAAGGTCAGTATGATATGGCAATTAATGCCGAAAATGCAAAAAGACAAACAGCTGTTTATGATGGAACTCAAGCAGCTTTGCAAGATTCAGATAATTTTGATAATTGGAAAATAACGCAGCAAGCTCTTTTACAAAATGCAGCATTAGATAATAGAGCTTTTGCTGATGCTGAAAATAAAAACCAATCTTACATGAACATTGTTCCATCATCAGGGGGGTTAATACGTCAAGTAGGATCTAGACCACATGAAAAAGAAAAACCTGTAGATAAATCAGAACAATGGTTTAATAGAGTTGCAGAATTTCAAAGAAATTCAGGAGATAAAGAATTTAACAAAGAGATGTGGGAGTCTTATAATAACTATGTGTATGGTTCTGAAAGTTCAAAAAATAAAAACTACAATCCACAACGTCCAGCAAAAAAAGGAAAAGAAATAAAAAGAATGGTGGTTCCATTCTATACAGGTAAGATGGGTAGATAAACCTTAAAGGTTTTAATATTTATCTTAATAAACTTAATAAATTTTAGTAATTTTATATTATGGCAACATACGTACCAGGATCAAAACAATATTTACCAGACATTAAACCGTTTACACCAGATTATAAATTTTTATCTGCTGCTCTTAATGTAAGAGAAGACAGATATAATTCAAATTGGCAAGCAACAAACGATGTCTATAATAAAGTAGTATATGCAGATCTATCCAGAGAAGACAATAAAGAACAAAGAGATCAGTACGCAGATAATATTGCACCTGCTTTAGAAAAAATATCAGGTATGGATCTATCTTTAGCACAAAATGTACAATCAGCTAAAGCTGTTTTTGCACCTTTCTTTGAAAACAAATTGATTGTTAAAGACATGCTTAAAACAGCTAACTATCAAAAGCAAATGTCATATGCCAAAAGGCTTGAACAATCTGTTGATTTTGATCAAAGAGATATGTTTTGGGATGACGGTGTTAAAGAATTGCAATATAGAATGCAGGACTTTATTGAAATGAGTCCAGAAGATGCTTTAAATGCAAAAATGTATACTTATACACCTGATGCAGATTTAGGTAAAATGGCTGAAAAAATGCTGGGTGAAATGAAACCTCCATTAAAAATAAAATACGATCACTTTGGCCAAAACCCAGATGGGTCAATAAATGGAGATTGGATAATTACTACTACTAATGGAGAAGTAGTAACAGGCCCTGCATTAGCAGCTATAGAAGAAAGACTTGGAGATGATCCAAGAGTTAAAAATGCATATCGTACTCAAGCATATGTAACAGGTAGAGATTTTGCTGCAGAAGGAATGGCAGAGGGAGCATTTCAAACAGTACAAGAAGGTCAGCAAGCTTGGGCTACAGAAACCATTAGTAGAATAGAAGCAAATAATAATAGAAATATAAATTCAGGAACTAAAAAATTAGCTAAACAACAACAGTCAACTGTAAGATGGGGCAATTACCAGCAAATAAATGGAATTATACCAGAATCAAATACAGAAAAGTTAATGCAAAAAAATTTAAATGCATACGAATCTACTAAAGCAATTTTACAAAGACAATTAAAAGTCAAAGATGTAGCAGCTTTAAGTTCACCAGATTTAGAAAGTACTTTAAATAGAGCGTATCAATTATTGCAGATGACTAATATGCGAAGTGATATGGTTAAAGCGGCTGAAGCATTTAGCATGCGTGACATGGAATCAACCATGAGAGAAACTAAAGCTGCAGGAGATAGAAGAAAATTTAAATTTGATTCTGCTCTTGAAGATAGAAGATCTAAAAATAGATTTGATTTACAAGCACAAAAAACATTTGATGATTATAATTTAGCAGTACTAAAAGGTGAAGTGGCTAATCCAGACGATCCAATACTAGATTCATTAACGAATGAAACTGTAAATTTTGGCAATAAAAACGCTGGAACGTTTAATTTAAAAGATGAAGAAGACGTTTATGATGCAAGTACCGATCAGTTTTTGAAACGTAATGAAATGGATACTCAATTTCAAATTGATGCTATTATGGCTTTTGTAGATGCTACTAATCCAAGTATTGGACAAACGCAATCTACAACTTCTATTGGTGACAATTCTTATACTTCAAGTGAACTTAGAGTATTTTTAAATCAACAATCAGAATCTGGAAAAGAAATTATAGATGACCTATATGAAAAATACCAAAAAAGTGCTTTAAATCGTGAGGAGATGATGGAAAATTATCCAACTTTTACAGGAACAAATAATAATTATAATAATTTAGCAGGGAAATTTAATAATACAACAAGATCAATTAATGCTACCAGAGTTTCTCAAATAGCGGCTAGAAAAATACAAAAAGATGCATATGATCAATCAAAAGAATTATTAACAGGACGTCCTAAAGAAGATGTTGATGCAACGATAAAAGCTGGTTTTGGTGATATATGGGAAAAAGGTGAAAGTGGTTTAGATGTAATGTTAACTAAAAAAGAATATTTACTTAAATCTATAGAAAAAGCAAGAGCTGGGGAATTAACTAATCCTGATTTATGGGGATACGATGGTGGTAAAACAAGCAATAATGATTATATGATAGATGCATATCGTATAGAAACTTTTGAAAGTAGGAATGCGGGTGGGCCATACACAGTAGTACGTAATATACCTCTATATAAAGCGGATGGTTCTCCTGAAAAAATGATTGATGAGCAGGCTGTTGCAAGTGATTCTAACAAAGCATATGAAATATTACAAACAGTACAAAATAATGCATTAAAGGGTACTTATCCAGGTATAAGAACTGCTACATTTAATAGCATTCATCAAAGGCAAGGTAATACAACAGGCGCATTAGTAAATTATGGAGTAACAGAAGCAAATATAGATGCTGAAATAAATAATCCTAAAACAGATATTTTATATGCAAATTTTATAAATCAAAAAAAATCTTTAGAAGCTAAAGGTAAGAATCCTATATTTTATATATCAGATCTAAATAATTCAAATAAAGAAGGTGATGTTAGTAAGCTAGTATTAGATGGGTTTAATGCAGATATTTTAAGTTATAGAAGTAATGATAATACATCAACTAATGTAAAAGAAACACCTAGAGGTAAAATTGTTTATGGAGCTGTATATGGAGATTCTGAAAATAAACTAAGTGAATTAGGTATGGATAAAGGAGCATTCTACACTTTCTTTCCAAATGATGAATATTTTGTTTCTAAAGTTAAAGGCGGTGCAGGAGATAATCAATTTGCAGGTTTAACTGGTCCTGAAAGATTAAACATTCAAAAAAATGGTATTACAATGGTATTTCCACAAAATGAAGATATAAGCAGTGGATCATTTAGTGATCAAACAGAAAGGTTTTCTCCAATTGGAATTCAAATAGAAGCAGGAGAGGGGTATTTTCAGGAAAAAATTGTGGATGCACAAAGTAATATAGCTGGTACAATCTCATTTACAAAAAATAGTCTTCTTAATTATACAATGAACTTTGAGGAATATACTTACCGTTCTTCTGAAGAAGTGTCGGGAGGAGATTTTATTCCAAATGGTGTAGTTTCTAGACAAGTTAAAATTAATCCTAAAATAAATCCAGAACAACAAGACAGCGTATTAGAAAAAATGTATAATGACGCACTTCAAGAAATTAATGATATAGGAAAAGTTAATTCAAAGGCGTTTCTTCGTGATCTAGCAATAAACGGAGTACAAAATAATACACCTGCAAAATAACATAATAAAACTAATAAATTTTTACCATAAATGGAAAATCAATTGGATAAAACAACTTTAGATCAAGCAATAACAGATACTCAAAGTTCAGCTCCAGCAATTAATACAGATAAAACGTATGTGCCTGTTGAAGAATTGTTTAATACACCTGAATATGATGCATATATTGATATGGCTGATATGGCAGAAATTCAACAACTTAGTATAGGATCTCAAGGTATAGAAGATTATGGTATAGATTCACTTGCTAATTTTGGTTTAGCAAGACCAACTTTAGCTACAGGAACATATGATCCTGTTCTTCAACAAAACCCACCTAATTTAAATGAAGCAAATAACGGCAATGAACGACTAACAAAAATACTTGATTTAATTCAATTAGAAGAAGATAAAGGTGCACCAGAAGGAACAGTAAGTTTTAACACACCTCAAGTATCTGGAATTCAGCAATCTAATTTTATGCGTTACTATGAGCATCCTGAATTTTCTAATTTAGGATTTTCTCCATATGCAAACAACGAAGCATATTATAATGCAAACTCTACAGTGTGGGATGATATGGCTAGAATGTCTGGTCAATTTTCAAGTTTAGTAGGTACAGGTTTTAAAAGTGCGTATAGAAATCTTAGTGATCCTTTTGGGCCAGATTTACAATCTGCTGGAGAATTTGAAGAAGCAATGGCTATTGGTAGCTCTACAAGAAATGGAGGGTTAGCTTGGACTAACAATCTTTTGTTAAACTCAGGATATACTTTTGGTATTATAGGTAGCATAGCTGTAGAAGAATTAGCATTAGCCGCTGCCACTGCTTTATCTGGTGGTTATGCAGCTCCAGTAGCTGCTGCAAAAACAGCATTAAATGTTGCAAAAGTTGGTAAAACTATTGCAAGCAGCTTTGCTATAGGAAGGATGGCTCAAGCAACAAGAAACATGTTAAAAGCAGCAAGAAATGTTGATACAGCAAGAGATCTTTATAATGGTTTTAATTCTGGGGCAAAATTTGTAGGTAAGATACTTGCACCTGAAACAATGGCTGCAATAAGATCTTTAAAAACTACAAAAAACGGTGCTCAAAATTTAGGAAATTTAGCTAAAATGAGTAAAACATTTGGCGGGTTTTATAAAGATGTAAGGTCATTAAATTATGCATTGGCTGAATCAAATCTTGAATCAGGTATGGTTTATAATCAAAGAGTTGCTGAAGATATTGCAATACAATCTCAAAAAAATTTAGGAGGTACAATAACGTTAGAACAAATGTCTGGCATACAGGAAAATGCCAGTAATGCAGCATTTGATACAATGATAAGAAATGCACCATTAATTTATTTTAGTAACCAGCTTGTATTAGGAAATGCATTTGGTGGTTTTAATAAATCCTTTGCTAGGTTAGCTAATGAAAAAGTAACTGGTATTGGTAGAAGAATTATTCAAAAAAGCAAAGCAATTGGAAAAGATGGTAAAAAAGCATTAGATGTATTTTCAGATGCTGGTACAGGTTTTAAAGGTTTAATTAATAGAGTTAGTTCTGCTGGTATAAAAGGAAATACTAGAAAATTAGCAGGTGCAAGTTTAAGATATTTTTCAGCAAATTTTGCTGAAGGTTTACAAGAAATAGGACAAGAAGCTATTTCTGCTGGAACAAATGATTATTACAGAGATTTATTTTTAGATCCAATAGCAGGTGGATATGAAACACATAAACAATCTGTAAACTCTGCAGTTTTATCTGGTCTAGGTGATCAGTTTAGTGCTCAAGGATTTGAAACATTTATGTCAGGATTTTTAATGGGTGGTGTAGTATCAGGACCACAAAAATTATTTTTCCAAGGTATACCTGCTACATATAAAGCGGTTAAAGGTAAGTATGGAAGTGCTGAAGCAAAAGCCACATATGAACAACAAAATAAAGCACAAGAAAATTGGGTTAATTCAGTTGTAGAAACATATAACAATGCGTGGAATCAACAAGCAGAAGATCCATCACAATTGTGGGATCCAGAAAAATTAAACTTTTTAATTCAAAAACAAGTTGCAGGTGAAATGACTGAATCTGCTTTTAAAAATGATATGTTTGGATTTACTGATGCTAAAGATTTAGCTAAATTTCAACAAATTTTTACAGTTTTAAGTACAGGTGGTGCGCAATTGTTTCAAAATCAAATACAAGATTACATGAAACTTAGTGATGAGGAATTAGCAAACGCATTCCCTTCAGATAAGAAAGATGTTAAAAGTGGAAAATTAAGAGAGCGTTTTCAAAGTATGATTAATCAGATTGAAAAAACTGAAAATGAGTACAATGAAAGAAAAAATGACAATCCCAATCCTTATAATAGTAGTCAATTTAAAAAAGGCACAAGAAAATATCAAGAAGAAGCAATAAAAGAAGCATCTTGGAATCATCTAACATATCTGTATATGTTTACTAAAGATGGATTTAATAGAGCCTTAGAACGATCAAATAGTATATTTGAAACTCTTGCATCAGACCCATTATTTGAAAATATGGCAGCAAGTGACATTACTGTTTTGCTAGATAAAGACAGTATAGATCAAGAGTTATCAAATTTAGAAGCGTATTTATCTGTATTAACGGGTGATACAGAACAAAATAAAAAGTTAATAAAAGATAAGACTGATAAAAAAGAAAGATTAGCTGCTTTAGAAATTATTTTAAGTGATCCAAAAAATTTAAATAAAGATGGTTCATTTAATAAATCAAAAGTATCTAATAAGCTATTACCTGAATTTGAAAAATATGTAAAGTATTTAGCAAACAGTACAGGCACATTTGCAGACAAAGCAGCAATTAAAGAAACTTTAAAAAAAATAGTAGATTATACAGCTTTAAAAGGAAGAGCTAAAGTGTACGATAAAACTATAGAATACTTAAATAATCCTGAAAGATTTAACGAGATTTTTGAAAGACAAAATGAAGTATTTACTAATGCATTTGAAACTATGTCTGATGACTTTAAAGCAGTCATTGAAGAATACGCTGAAGTAAATAAAAAAAATGAACTAATAAATCAAATAGCTGGATTAGATAATGGTAATGTAATTATACCTCCTGAAAAAGCTAAAGCATTTTTAGCTACAGGATTGACTCTATTTTTAAATGAGTTTTATAACAAAAACGGTCAAGTAACAGAAACAGTTAATCCTTTGTTATATGCTGAGATACAGGGCTTGTTAGAAGTATATAGTGCTACTGTTAAAAAAGAAGCTGAAAAAACTGAAAAGACTGAGTTATCAAAAGCTGAAAAAGAATTAAATGAAATTAATAGAAAAGAAGTTGACGTTTTATTAGAAGAAATGGGTATAGCGTCTTCTGAAATATCTTTTTCAAATTCAGAAAAATATAAATCTTTGCTTTTTAATTTGTATAAAAAGTATCAAGGAAAACAACTTAATAAAAAAACACTTGCTTATTCAGAGTGGATTAATACTGATGATGCAAAAAACTTTAGAAATGCATTTGCTGCATTAAAAGCTGTATGGATAGCTAATGATCAATTAATAAATCAAACTAACTTTCTTACAAAAGAGCAAAAGTTAGATGATGTCTTATTTATTAATTGGTTGTTATCTAATGAAGGTTTGCAAAATAATAATGTGTCTGATGTATTAGAAAAACTTGATGTAAAATTATCAGATGTTACTGGACAAACAGTAAAAATGGAAAAAGAAGGTGGCAGCTTCCAAGGAAGCTCATCTCAAACTGTATTCCAAGCTGGTCCTAACTTTTCAATAATAACTGAAACATATTCTGATCCTGACGGTAACCCTATAGAGTCATATACTATTATAGATTCAAAAACTAAAGAACCAGTAGGTTTAGAGTTACTAGAAGAATATGGAGAAAGTATAGGATTTTTTACTAATCCGGAAGATGCTAAAAAAATATTAGAAAAATTAGAAGCAGATTATGGTTCTGCTGGTGAATTTGTATATGATGGAGAAATATTAAATACTGGAGGTTTAGTATATAAGAAAGACAAAGATGGTAATCTTATTGAATACAAAATTTTAAGTAAGCCAAATCAAATCTTAAAAGGTGAAAATTTATTACTAATACCAAATGATAAAAGTGATTTATCATCTGATAATAAAAAAGAATTTTTAATAAATGTAGAACCGGGAGCATTTAAAGGTTTTTATAATCTAGAAAAAATAGATATGGAAATTTTTGCAGATGATGTTTCTAGACTAGATGTATTTGAACCAGTAATTCCTTTTGGTAATAGGAATGTAGATGACCAAGGTCAATTTACAGAAACACATCAAGAAAAAGAAGAAAGATATAAAGCAATTATATCTGGTTTAACACAAGATGAAATTAAAAATCTTGAGTTTGTTGTTATGTTAAATCCTGAAGCTGGTAAAGAAAATGGAGAATATAAATATCCAGGAATGTTACCCAATAAATATATTTATAATGTAACATCAAAATATATAATTGGGATTAAAGCTGGTAGTGAGGTAGTACAAAATAAAATAAATAAAATATTAGAAATAGCAGGTATTCAAAAAGGAACAGATCCTCAAAATATATTTGGTTTTATAAGTGTTGATAATTTTAAATTTGAAGTAGATCAGGTAGAACTACTTCCTGAAAATTTTACTATTGATCAAGCTAATAATTTAATTAGATTACCTGAGTATTTAAAAAATGAAAAAAGTCCAGAAGAAGCATTAGAATTAATTCAAAAAAACTTTGCATCTAATCAAATTTTAAAAAATTCATTAGATGTATTAATGAAAGATGCTAAAAGTGATGATCAAATAACATTAAAATTAAGTGATTTACCTAATAACATATCTTTAAATTTACAATTGGGTGTAATAGCTTATGATAATAGTTCTTTAAGATCTTTAAAAGATTTAGATTATAGTACTGTTGATGAAGCAGGTAACTATTTGATATATAAACTTGAAAAAGGACTAGAGGGTCAACCAAGAACAATCATTCCAATTACTAATTTAGATGGTGATTCAAGAACAGAATTAATAAATAAAGTAGAGGAGGCCTTAACAAGGCAATCTATATATGACGATTTGCAGAATGGTACAGATGGGTATATGGCTGTTGTTTTATTACCTAATGGTACATATAATTATGTTAATTTATCAGCAACACCATTAGATTTTGATGCATTAATGCTTGAAACAATTGCTCAAGCTCAAAAAGTTATAGGTCAACTACCTGCAGGTGCTGGTGCACAACTTGAAAAAGGATCTAAAGAATTAAAAGAATTAAGAGCTTGGAATAAAGCATTAAGTGAAAAATTATTTATTACAAATAAATCAGGCGTTAATCTTTCTATGCAAGTAAGTCCATGGGGTAAAATAGAATTGCAGGTAAATGTAAATGGATCACGTTTACAAACAATTAGATTGGATAAAAATGCTATAATGAATGAAAAGGTTCTTAATCCTCAAAAAATAAATGATTTTATACAGAAATTTAATAATGATAAAAAAATTAGTAATGAAGGTATATCATTAAGTCCTAAAAACTTTACAACTTCATTTCCTAGAGATGCTTCTATTGCACAACTATTATCCTTAACATCAACAAATGTAATAAAGTCTGTTACTACTTCTTCTAGAGTAGAATTATTTGCAGATCCAAATGCAGTACAAGCAGTTAAAAATATAAATAAAATTAAACCAAAAAAACAAAGTAGTGAGGTTGAGGCTTTTAATGAATTAGCAAGCAGACAACTATTTTCTATTATATTCCCTTCGATAACAAATACTATTATGCCTGTGGAGGAAGGAGAATGGAATAGTGGAACTAAAATATACACTCCACTCCTATCTTTACAAGGTAAAAAAACAGAGTTTAAAAGTGATTGGGGCGGTTCAGTTTGGGTATCTTTTACTAATGACTCTTACGATATTGGAGGTGAAAATTCTAATGAAACTCTAACAGGTAACTCTGCTATTAAAGCAATGAACGCAGAACTAGCTGCTTTGGAGCCAGCACAACCAACTAGTGAGGTTGTAAGAAGTGCAGGTGTAAAAGAATTAATATCTGTTTATAATGGAGGAGCTTTATTTTTTAACATAGATGCTTCAGGTTTTGAGGTAGTGGAATCTCTTAATGCTAATGGGGTATCGCTAGAACAAGCTAAAGCTGCAATACCTGGGTTAGGAGGAAAGATACAGGCTTGGTTCCAAAGAGGTGTTGATTATTTAGAATCAGCACAACAAACTAATGAGGTTGTAAGTAATACACCGTTAGATAAAATAAAAGCAGAAATAAAAGAATTAAAAGAAAAGTTACTTAAAGACGACCCAAAAAATAAAAGAAAGGTATTAAAAGATAGTAAAGAGTATCAAGCACTTTTAGCTAAAAAAGTAGAAATAATGAGTGCGGGCACAGCTAATAAAATATTAGATCCTATATCTATAAAAGATATGGAAGATATAGATGTGTTTTTAGCTTGGGCAAGTAAAAATTTACCTGAATATATAAGCATTGAAGACATTGCTACATTGGGTAATAATTTAAAAGCCGGTGGAGAACGAGTTGGTGCTTTTGTTTTAAATTTAAATCATATAGCAGGAGGTAAGACCATTAATGGTACAATCTATACAGGAGCAAACTCTCCGTTTAGATATCATGAAGCTTTTCATGGTGTGTTTAGAATGCTTTTAACTGATGTAGAAATAACTAAATATTTATCAATTGCTAGAAAAGAAGTAAGAGCTAAATTAAGAGCAGAAGGAAAAAGTTTTAAAAATGAATTAGAAATGTTTAGGCGTTCGGCTGATACATATTCTAAAATGAGTGATGCTAGATTAGAACAAGAATACTATGAAGAATATTTAGCGGATCAGTTTGAGTTATTTAAAACCGGACCTAAAAATACTAATACATCTTCAGAAGTAAAATCATTATTTACTAAAATTTTAGAATGGATTGAATCTGTTATTAAAGGATTTAGTAAAAATGAATTGTTAACATTGTTTGAGAATATTGATGCTGGTAAATATTACACGTCTACTCCAGTATTTAATCAATTTACTAGTCAGGTCGGTATTACATTAGAAGCTAATGCTTTAATACCTTATGAAGAAACCAAACAAAAAACTGAAGATGGAAAAATTAGACTGGGTTATCTTTATTTAGACAATGATGTTGCTGATCCATTAATTAGAAGTATAGCTGGAATGTATTTATCTAGAATTTCTAAAATTACAGATCCTGAAATTAAAAAAACAGATGTATTAGAAGAAGTTATGGATGATTTTTACACCTTGTATTATTCTGGTAATGATCAATATGCAGATAAGCCTGAAAGAATAATTGAATTAGTAGACCAAATAAACATTGCTCTTGATGAATACGACAATATAATTAAAGATCAAGTTTATAGTTTATTAAACGTAATAGATAGTCAAGCAATAAATGAAGAGTATAATCAAGAATCAATGGAAGAGTCTATTGGTTTAAGAGGAATAGATGAATGGGGTAAAGATGCTTCTATGGTGGGAGGTATACAATCAACACCTAAAATGATTAGAGCTTGGATAGCAACTACAACTAAAACAGCAACAGATTATTTTGGTAATACTGAATTAACAGAAGGTGAGGCATTAATAGTACCAGTTGATTTTGTAGATGTATATAATGGTTTATTGAAATCTACTAAAAATATTGAAAATCCAAAAGCCATGTTACAAAACATGTATTTCTTTGGTCAAGATAATTTAGAAACAGGAGCAGTTGTTGATAAACTGCTTGATGCAATTGGAGTCAGTGTAGAAACATTATTGTCAGACAGTCCTTTACCTTTACAATTAAAAAACCCATTATTATTTCAATCTTTTACAAAAGCATTTGAAAACTTTAAAGTTGATTATTTATTTACTCAACGTGATAATGCAGGTAATATACTAATGTTTTCTGCATCACAAAGAGATAATATTGTTTCTCAAATTAACAGTTGGTCACAAGCATGGACAGAAATAGAAAAAGTTTTAAGTTCTGATCCAATTGTTAAAAAAAGAACTGAAAAAACATTAGATGCTTTGGCTGATGATTTAGGTACAGGGTTATCTAATCTTGGTCTTACAGAAGATAATATTGAAGATTTATCTAAAAAAGATAGAAAAAAATATGAAGAAATTTCAAATAAAAAACTAACAGAATTATCTAAAAAATATCAAGAAGCTTTATCTGATTTAGTAGGTATTAAATTAAGCAGACAGTTTATTGCATTTAGCATAATTAAAAATAAACCATATAATGTTTTAACTGCAAAACAAAAAGCACTAATCAATTCTAATTTAACAGAATTTCCTCTTTTAAAAGAAGATATTTCAGAAATGAATTTAGCAATTCAAAAAGGAAGTGATATATATAGTGATGGTGAGTTTGGTTTAATTTCCAGATTAAGAAAAATAGCAAAAAATAATGCACCGTTTGATGAAACAGTTGGGGTGGCGGTATATAAAAATGCAGAAGGCAAACTAGTATATTCACATCAAAAACCTACACAACATTTAAAAAGTATAGAAAGATTAAATGATTTAAAAGAATTAGACAGACTTAAATCTGAAAATCCATATTTAGAAAATAACTATCTTTTAAATAATGAAGCTTTCATGCAAATGAGTAGCGAAAATAGACAAAGAATTTTAAGATTTGCTGGTTCAGCTGTTGGTCAAATTAATAAAACAGAAGAAGAAATAAATGCAAATATATCTGGAATAACTTCTAGATCTACATATGGTAATTTTACTCCTCAAGAGTTTGCATTAACATTAATAAATTCTTATACGGCACTTCTTAATACAAAATCTGGAGAGGTTGATTTTGTAGAATACTTTAGTAATATAGAAAATGAAACAATAAAAACTGCATTGTTTCCATCATTAATAAGAGTATTAGAATCATCTAATACTGGTGATTTAGCTTACATGCCCGTTTTAAAAACAGTATTAACATCCAATGGAGTTACTACTATAACAGATGAAACATTAAATATTTATATTAATTTTATTGAAACGGAGTTTAACCGTATTAAAAGAGAAAACAATGCTGAAACAAAAACTGAAAGAACTATAGTAGGTTATAACCAAGATAATAATGGAAGAGCTTTTAAATTACATAACTCTGAATTATTATTATCACCTCAAATTAAAACTCAATTAGAAGAAATAGCCAATAGAGGAGGAGATGTAACTTTAGATCAAGCTCTTGATGAAATTAACATGACAAAAGATCAGTTTAAATCTGACCTTAATAATATATTAGAAGATCAATTTACTCAATTTAAATCTGAATTAGCAACTTTAAATTTAAATCAAGAAATTAGTAATAGTATAAAGAATGGATTAGAAGCAGCAAATAATTTTGAAGAAAGTGCTGAGATGTTAAATCTAATTAATGATGCTGATCATAATCTAAAACAAATATTTTTTAATGATTGGATTAACACTAAGTCATTAAATGAAATATTATTAGGGGATCAGGCACAAACTTTAAAGAATGGTGTAGATGCAATTAAAAGAGCAAAGGCGCAAAATGCAGCAACAATTAGTGCATATAGTGCTATAACAGCACCAGAGTTAGGTATTAATCATACTACTGAAAAAATAAGCGGGTTTGTATTTGAAGAACCTCTTGGAAAATCAAGTCTTGGCTCTAATAAAAGTATAGAAGAAGCAGATGCTCAAATGTATTATACTACAAAAGGTTTAAGACATAGTGAGTTTGGATTTGGAAAACTTACACCAATGCAAGCTGCATTAATAGACAGGATAGAAAGAGGTGAGTATATTACCTCAGAAGAAATATTTGGTGAAAATGGTTTTGTACAAAATGGTGCAATGCTTAATTCTAGAAAGTTAGTTTATGCGGATGGAAGAACATTTATTAAAATGTCTGCTTTTGTTTTAATTCCACAGTTAACTTCAGATAATGTTGAAACAGATTCTACAAAACCACCGATTTGGGTTGCAAAACCTAATATGATTAAACTTCATAATTTAAGAGTAAAGCTAGAAGCAGAAGAATTAAAAAATAATTCAATTGCTATAGCAGCACCTTTAAGTGCATATAAAATGCTTAAACAAGATGTAACTTCTTTAAATGAGTTAGAAAATGCAAATGAATTTACAAATAAACCTACCAGTCTTAATGCTAAAAATTTAGGTTTACAAGTAGAAATGCCATCTAACAAGTTAGAAATTATTGATCCTACACAAATCAAAAACATTATAACATCAGAACAATCGGATGATGTGTATGTAGAAGCGTTGGGAATGAATGTAGGTCAAATTAGAAAGGCTTATAATAAAGCTACTGGAAGAAGAGTTGAACTTAAAATTAAAAATAAAATAAATTTAATTTATACTTTTGAAAAACAAGATGGTACTATAGGGTTAATGGATGAATTAAAAATATCTGCTAAAGCAAATAAAATTACACCTAACCTAACAGCATTTTTAAAATACGCACAGCAAGGATTAAAAGCATCTGAATCAAGCAGTAATTTATTAGAATTTTTTAATACTATAAATGGAGAACAGCAATACAATTTAAACAATCCTGTAACAGCAGATAAATTTGAAGGATTATTCTTAACATATTTAAGCAAGGGCAGTTTGTCAGAAAAGTTACCAGGTCATTCTTTAGCTTTAGTTTCTGACTTTGGTGTAGGTGTATATAGAAAAGTATATAGCTTTGATGAAAATGGAATACCTGATCGTTCAGAAATTATTAGAGAAAATGTTTGGAATAAAATGAAAGACAAACCTTCTTTAACAGAACCAACAAACGGATTAGATACTAATGCTGAACCAACATGGTCTGAAGTTAAAATACCAAAAGGAGGATTTGTTGTAATACAAGATAGATTAAGATCTGGTGTTAAAGCATATGATAGTAAGGGTGAAGAAACAGGAGAGAGATATACTGAAATGATGATGCCTGCTCATTTTAAAGAGGTTATGGATTTAGTTGAAAATGGTAATAGATCAATGCCTGAAGCTATATCTAAATTGTTTGCAATACGTATACCATCTCAAGATAATCATTCAACAATTAATGCTAAATATGTAGACTTTTTACCTGCTGTATATGGATCAGTTGCAATGTTTGCAAGAGAGCTTGTAGAAATATCAGGAGCAGATTTTGATATTGATAAAGTATATGCTCAAATTAAAGAATGGTATGTTAAAAATGGAGTTTTTATTGAATATGGTAAAGGGGTTACTGAAAAAGAACAATACGATGATTACATTGAATATATAAAAAACAATGTAAATAAAAAAAGTTCAGTTTATAATGAAGCCCTAAGACTTTATAAAAATGATAAACAAGCTATAAAAGTAAGTAATCCTTCTGCATTAGATGTTAGTGATGCTTTAGGTAAAGGATATGAAGATGCTATTACATCATTAGAGATGTTAGGTCTTCCTATATCTAAAGAACAATATATTGCTTATAAAAAGAAAAATGGTGAGCCATATGAAGCTGCATTAAATAATAAAATTTTAGATTACAAGTATGCATTAATGGGTAATAGAGGTGTAACAGAATCTAAAACAGGTGAAACACCTATATCTTATACACCTGCTGCATTAGATATTCTTGAAGATGAATGGAAAGTTTTACAAGAACTTACTAGAATTGAAACTTCTATACCAATACCACAACAAACTAGTAAGGTTGACGAGAAAGTAACAATAGATGGTACAGAGTATACTGTCAAACCTTTAAAAACACCTTCTGAATTAGGCATA
>Ga0115003_10001018_pt1 | contig 24941 bp, 21 predicted proteins | sample ArcticOcean_MG_C_7_FD_88736 | JGI IMG/M metagenome (GOLD analysis project Ga0115003, IMG submission 88736) | Marine microbial communities from western Arctic Ocean - ArcticOcean_MG_CB11_88 | ecosystem: Environmental > Aquatic > Marine > Oceanic | place: Arctic Ocean: Canada Basin | collected... | reverse complement strand
TTTTTTAGCATAACGCTTACAAGCTTCAACAATAGCGTTGTCAGATTTATCACCTGTAGCTTGACCGTTTACAATTGCAGGTAAGAAAGATCCTGTGTGTAACATTACAACAACAGCTCTGTTTGTTTCAGTATCACCTGTAGGCTCGTAAACATCCATGTAAAGATTTTCAAGAACTGGAGCTTGCGTTAAGATTCCGATATTAGAACCGTATTGTACATCTGAAGAAATAGTAACATCTGAAAATATTTCATCTACATAACGTACACCTTCACTAACAGAAGGGTAATCACAAGAACCATCATCTTCAGTAGCGTCAGCGTTATAGTTAGTCGCAGAAGCGTCTGTACAACCAGAAATAGCAGCAATATCGCCATCTACATTAAGTACAAAATTTGGAATAAATCCGTTTACTGCTGAATAGTCACCAGCTAATGCCATGTTTAAAATTGCATTTTCTCCATTATAAGGAACTGGGAAAGTTAAATCTGAAGGAATTCCTAAGTTTGTTAGGTTAATTGTAACCATTGCACTTAAGTTCAAATTATAAACTCCACCATTTGTTGGTGTACCAGTTAAGTTAACTTCTCCCCATGCTTGAGGCCCAAAGAAACAGTCTCCAGGGTTACATGAAGTACTCATTCCATCTGGTATATTAACTGAAAGAATTTCAGCAGAAATGAATTCCAATGCAACAGGAGTTCCACTCATGTCCATTTCGATTTCATTTGTTGCGTAGAAAGATATTGTGTTGTCGTAAGCTGATCCTACAGCAGCACTTGGTAAAGTAACTTCTGTGCTATCGCTGTTGTAAACAGAACCTTCTGGAGGGAAGAATCCTGCAGCTTGACTAACTATTATTGTACCAGTCATTCCATTTGTAGCATGTTGGCCAATAGAACAATCGTAATTGTAAGTTCCAGCAACATCGAATGTTATTGAGCCCATATCTCCACTTGTGTTCGTTCCTAAAGAACTTGCACTAGGATTCCCAAAAGACTGACCACTTAATGTACTAACGTCAAAATTTACGTCGTGAGTACCGCCTGCATTAGTCCATGTTACAATATCACCAGTTTCTATCTCTAGAACCTGAGGAGTGTAATAATACGATCCAGCCTCTACAAAATGCACTACTTGCGCATTGGTAGTAAAGGGAGAAAGAATCATTGCTAGTGCAATAACCCTTGAGAATAGTTTTTTCATCATTAGAGTTTTTAGTTAATACACGCTAAATATAGGGACTTTTAATCCTTAAAACAAATTTAATAAACTGTATATGAGTAAGGTCGGAGTAAAAAAAAAACCACCCGAAGGTGGTTGTTATTCAGTGAATAACGTATTAGTTCAAGTCGAAAAGTAGAGACATGTACATCATTCTACCAACACGAGGTCCTCCATATACTTGATATGAATTGTTGTTTAATAGGTTTGAAGCACCCAGTTTTATAGTCGCTTTAATTTCTGGAATTGTTTTATTTATCTGCGCATCCAACTGGTCGTAACTAGGAACTTCTCCTGTAAATTGTGGAGATCCTTCGAAAATAAATCCTTGTACCCATTTGTAGTTTGTGCTAAAGCCCCAATGTCTGGAAATTCCAAATAAATTAATATCTCTTACACCAAATCCTAAGTTGAATTTGTGTTCTGGAGTATTAAATGCAGGAATGATTGGATCATCAGCTCCTTTTTTATTTAATTTATTCCAAGAGTAGTTACCATTAATCGTCAAGTATTGATTGAAGAAGTAATTTAATCCTAGTGTAAACCCTTTGGTCGTTACTTTATCTTGTGCATTTGCTGCAACTCTGTATCCTTGAATTGATGGAAGGAGTAAATCATTGTAATTGTCTATAACCTGACCCGTGTCTGTAGCCCAACCGTTTGCTACGTCTAATGAATCTGCTTCCATTGTTGAACCAAATCGAAAGGATGCTCCTGTTTGGTAACCAATAAAGTCTTCGTAAATACTATAGTAAAGACTAGCATCTACATAAAGTTTATTAAATAGAGTTGTTCTATAGCCTACTTCTATGGTTTTAACTTTTTCTGGTTTAATTGGGTCTACTTGCATGAACCCACCTTGAAGTGCACTCGGCTTTACCAGGGCACCAATAAAGTATTGTTCGAGAGAATCTATATTCACAAAATACTCATCGTAGCCAAATCCATTTATATTACCTAATAAAATAGCTGGTCCAATATCGTAGTTCAAATATTGATCTGTAAGTGTAGGGTTTCTAATAGCGGAAGAGAGCGAAAGTCTAAGAACATCTTTTTCTGAAGGTGTATACACAATAGATGCTGCGGGAGAGAATAAGTAATCGAAGTTTTGATTTTTATCCATTCTTGCGGAAGCAGAAAGTTTTAAAGTTTCACTAAAGAAATCTCTTTGGTATCCAGCATACACTCCGTATTCTTTATTGGTGATAACTAAATCTTCAATAGTTGTATCTATTACAAATATGTGTGTTGTATCTATAATTTCTACAAATTCGGGAACCCATTGCGTTCCTATATTTACTATAGAGGTATCTAATTCTAGTATTGGATTTCCGGTATCGTCGAACAAATACCGATCGTTATAGTGTTGTATAAAACCATCTTCAAAAATACTACCGTCAGAATCTGGAGCGTACATTCGTGCATTTGCACCAACTGTAAATCGGTTTTCACCCACTTCGAATTTGTATTCTGCTTGTGCATGGTACAATTTAGATCTATCGTAGAATTTAGTCCCACCTACTAAATTTCCATTTTTATCGTAGCGAGTTTGTGAGGTAATGTCATTAAAGGCTTGTTGAAAATCTGCTGAATCTGGGTGTAAAAAGCTATAGTTTTGTTGACCAACAATATTATTCACATAACTTTCTGTTTGTTGGTGAAAAGCAGAAATTGAATCTTGATTTAAGTCTATTATACCGTTCATGCTAGAAAACCAATTTTCATAAGCATTTTCTATATAGATTAAATTACCTTCATCATCGTATATATAATCTCCATTTTCATCTGTTTCGTAATACTGCAAATCGTTGATGTCGATCCATCCGGGTAAACCTAATATTTTAGGGTAAATATCGGTAGTCCAATAGGTTCCATAGGCTTGACTCCAGTCTCTATCACTTAGGTGTCTGTTTTGGAGCGACCTTGCTGTTGCTACAGCATCGTAGGTATTTCCTGCATCTTCGTGTGTTTCATACAAACGAATAAAGAATTTATCTTTTTGTCTAAATTCTAAACGATTTTGAAAGAATTGTAAACCTTTTAAACTGTATCTATTATCACCCTGATAAACGGTTGTACCCGTACCATAATTTGTAGCATAAATTAATTCGGTTTTTACAGTTGGCTTATAATATAAAGCCATATTCATTTTAACATTTTCTGTGTTGTAATCTACTAGGTCTTTTTCCTCATATCCAGTACGGTGAAAGGTTCCCAATCCAGGGAATGAACCAAAGTTAGAGTAGGTTTTGTAATACTCATCACCATATCTATTTACAGCATCGTATCCTCCAGGGTTTGTTGTTAAAGAAGGAGAGTCGAATGCTTGTTCGTAATTGTTGGCTACCCAATCGTCGGCTACCATTCTATAGAAATTAAATTTCGCACCAAAAATATCTTCTCCATCTTTATTCTTAAATACCTGAGCATACCGCCAAGAAATTTCTCCTAAATTTCTTGCTCCACCTTTATATTGTGCAGAAAAACCTGGAAACTGAAATGGATCTTTTGTTTCCATACTAATAACACCGTTAAAAGCATTGGGACCATAAAGAGCAGAATTTGCTCCCACAATAATTTCAACTTTCTTAAGATCTAATTCCGATGAGCCTAAAAAGTTACCTAAAGCAAAATTCAATCCAGGAGATTGATTATCTACTCCATCAATAATTTGAAGTGAACGTACAGGTGAGGTAGAATTAAAACCTCTTGTATTTATAATTTTAAATCCTAAACTGGCAGAAGTTACGTCTACACCTTTAAGTGCACCTAATCCTTCGTAAAAACTAGCAGCAGGAGTTTCCTTAATTGCCAAAATATCTAAGACTTCTACTGTAATAGCAGATTGTTTTTGTTTTTTTGTAAGGCGAGAATCTGTAATTACAATTTCAGATAAAATGGAATTGTCTTCTCCCAAGTAGATTTTAATAGCTTCTGTAGAGCTTACCGAAATAACTTTTTTCTCAAAACCAATAAATGAAACCTCAACATCTATAGGGAGGTTTGATACTTCTAGTTGAAAAAAACCATCGAAGTCAGTCATTGTTCCTTTAGCAGTGCTAGGAATGACTACATTAGCTCCAATTAAAGTTTCTTTACTGTTTTTATCGTAAACAACTCCTTTAATAATGTGTTGAGCGAACAATTGTTGTCCCATTAAGAAGAGAAATGAATAAAGAAGAACGGTTTTTAATTTCATCTGTAATTGCTTAGTTTCCTCAAAAATAGTAAAATTATGATGCACGCATCATAATTTTACTAGTAACCTTTAAAGCAGTTTTGAAAACCAGTCCTAATTTAAAATAGTATTCATTGTCTCTGTAAATAGGCTCCGAATACATTTAATGTGTTTAAAATTAAGTTTTTAGAAGTTGGGTTTGAGTAAGTAATTCTCGTAAAATTGATCGATTATTTGTAGTATTTCTTTTGGAGAATCTACTACAGAAATAAGCTCTAAATCTATTTCACTTATAGTCCCTTCTTTTACAAGAGTTTCTCTTATCCAATTCATTAATCCACTCCAAAAGCTAGTGCCTACTAGTATAATTGGAAATAAGTCCATTTTTTTAGTTTGAATAAGTGTAATTGCTTCAAACAATTCATCTAGTGTTCCCATTCCTCCTGGCATAACAACAAATGCCTGAGAATATTTTACAAACATTACTTTTCGTACAAAAAAGTAATCGAAGTCGATGTTTTTATCATCGTCTATAAAAGGATTACTACTTGCTTCAAAAGGAAGGGCTATGTTGAGTCCTACTGATGGAGCTCCACCTAGTTTGGCACCTTTATTCCCTGCTTCCATAATTCCAGGGCCACCACCGGTAATTATACCGTAACCATTTACCGAGAGTTCTTTTCCTATTGTAGTCGCTAATTGGTAGTATTTATTGTCAGGTTTCATTCTTGCCGAACCAAATATGGTTACACAAGGTCCTATTCTACTCATTTTTTCGAAGCCATTTACAAACTCCGACATAATTTTAAATAGTTGCCAAGAATCTTTGGTCTTTATTTCATTCCACGTTTTATGTTTGAAATCTCGGTTTAATCTTTCTTTGTTCATAAATATTAATTTTATAATTCTTTCTAAGATATAAAATTTTTGAATACAAAAAGAATGTAATTTACTACAGTTCGCAATTGTAAATGAGAAATCAATTTACTCGATTTAGTAGCTGTAAATCAAATTAATACAGCCAATATTTATCTATTAAGTAGACTATAGATGCCATACTTGCAGCTCCTAATTCTAGTTCACGTTTGTTTACTTCTTCGAAAACATCGTTGTCAGAATGATGGTGGTCAAAGTATCGTTGTGAATCTGGTGATAATCCTATTAAACAGATTTTATCGTCTTTTAATGGATTGATATCAACACCGGCAAAGCCCATTTTAAATTCATAGATTCCGTAAGGTTCAAATAAAGGTGCCCATTTTTTTATTGCATTAAATTGTTTTTGAGAACCATTTACTGAAAATCCTCTGGGAGAAAAACCTCCTCTATCGCTTTCTAAAGCCATTAAGTGTTTTTCGTTTTTTTCTGAGGCATTTTCTGCATAACTCAGACCTCCTCGGTTTCCATTTTCTTCATTCATAAATAAAACCACTCTAATCGTATGTTTAGGTTTTATGTTTAGCACCTTAAATAAATGTAAAACTTCAATAGATTGTACTATTCCAGCACCATCATCGTGAGCTCCTTCTCCTAAATCCCAAGAGTCTAAATGACCTCCGACTGTTATGTATTCAGTAGGATATTTAGTGCCTCTTAGTTCTCCTATTACATTGTATGATATTTTATCAGGGTATGTTTTACAATAGGATTTTAAACTCAATTCAAGTCCTTTAAAACTTTTAATGTTTTCACTCAAATAATCTGCCCCATTTGTAGATATCGCAAAAGCAGGAATAGAATCTGCCCCAGCTTCGTAGCCCATACTTCCGGTGTGAGGGAAGTCGTCATTTCGAACATTCATAGAACGAACAATTATGGCTATAGCGCCTTTTTTTGCAGCCTCAATTGCTCCTGAATATCGCTGGTCTACACAAGATCCATAAGCACTAAACGTACTAATCTTTTTAGGGTCCATGGGTCTGTTGTAAAAAACAACTTTCCCTTTTACAATCGAGTCGGGTAATAAGTTTACTTGTTCTAAAGATTGAACTTCAATAACTTTTCCTTTAATAAATTGGTTCATTCCTGTAGCTACAGATCCACCTAAAGCACAAACATCTAACATGTTTTTACCTTTTTCATTGTAAAAGTATGCCTTTTCTCTTCTCCCTCTTTCCCAATGTGGTACGGTAATTTCCTGCAAGTAAACAGTATCAAGACCAAGGTCGGCTAATGTATTTAACCCCCAAACAACCGCACTGTCAGCTTCTTCAGAGCCGCTTAAACGTGCTCCTATATTCTTACATAAATCTCTAAGGTTTTTATAGGCCTCACTTTCTGTTAATGCTACATCGTAGAGGCTACGAAGTGTTTTTTCATCTTGGGCATTTGTAGCGTTGCTTATTAATAAGCAGAATAGTAAGGTGAGAATTCTCATGCTGTAATTTTTAGTAATGGTGGTGTAAGACTAGTCGAGGTTTAACTCCAAGAAAAAGAAATGTTACTGATTAAATCTGCTGATAAAGACTTTGCCACTGGGCAAGTAAGTGCAGTTTTTTCAAGTATTTTTTTTGATTTATTATCAATAGAAATAGGTACAGAAATATGAATGTTAATCTGTGAAATTCTTCTTGGTTCAGATTCCATAATTTTTTCTGTTTCGGCAGTAGTTCCTTCAATAGAAATATTCATCTCATCAGCTTTTATACCCATAATGGTAAGCATACACGAAGCTAGTGCTGTAGCAACAAGGTCGGTGGGAGAGAAGGCCTCTCCTTTACCTTTATTGTCTGTTGGTGCATCTGTAATTATGCTATTCCCCGATTGAATGTGTGTCGCTTGTGTTCTTAATCCGTTCTGGTAAATTATTTTTGAAGTCATGTTGTGTCTTGTTAGCTACTGTATGTTTGTCTTAACTGCTTACGAGTAAAGTGAAATCTTAATTGATATGAATTATTTACTTTCCTTCTATAATAAAAACCTTCATTTGGTTTCGAAGTTTTTTAGATACGGCACTGTAGGGCGCATTCACAATTTCATCTCCCTCTACTAGGCCCGAAATAATTTCTATATTTTGATCGTCTTGAATACCCGTTTCAACTTCAATTAATTTCACTTCTCCTTTAGAATAAACAAAAACACATTCGAACGCTTCCTTTGAACTTGTATCCTTACTATATTTATCTCTAGCATTCAATTCTACAACACTACTGTCTTTACGTGTAGTTACAGATTGTATAGAAACGAGTTTTATGTTTTCTTTTATTTGAGTTTTTATCGCTACCGAAGCGGTCATTCCAGGTCTAAATGGATGTTTATGTTTTGCTGTTAGATAGTCATACGACGCTTTTAGTATTCTTATCTTCACTTCAAAATTGGTAACCTGGTCAGCCGATGTACCCATTAAATTTGCCGAGTTTGCTATTTCTGTAACCATTCCTTCAAACTTATCTTTCATATATGCATCCACATTAACTTCAGCCTCATCACCCAATTTAACTCTAAGAACGTCGTTCTCGCTTACATCTACAACTACCTCCATGTAGCTGAGGTCTGCGATACGCAAAAGCTCTGTACCGGTCATCTGTGCTGTACCTACTACACGTTCTCCTTGTTCTACATTTAGTCGAGAAATAGTACCCGAAATTGGAGCATAAATAGAAGTTCTATTTAAGTTGTTTTGTGCTTCTTTTAAAGATGCTTTAGAACTCTCTACACTAAACTGACTAGCTTCAACAGCTAGTTGTGCAAGCTCGTAAGCGTTCTGACTATTCTCATATTCTAAAGACGAAATAGCCCCTTGTTTAAATAGGTTGTTATTTCTGAAATAATTGAGTTCTGTATTTTTTAACTGTGCTTTTTGCTGAGATAAATTAGACTGCATATTGTTTAGACTTGCAATCATTCGATCGAGGTTTGCAGCATATATTTCTGGATTTATACGCAAAAGTAAATCTCCTTGCTCTACCCAGTCTCCTTCTTGAATGGTTAATTCTGTAATTTCTCCCGATACATCTGGAGAGATTTTTACTTCCATTTCGGGTTGGATTTTCCCATTTGCTGGAACGGTTTCTACAATTGTACCTAAGAATACATTTTCAGTTTCGACACTCAGCAAGTCTATCCCTCCAATAAACCCATTTTTCTTTGCGGCTATTAGTGCTACTAGAACAATTGCTATACTTACAATTACTATTGACTTTTTTTTCATAGTTCGAATTTTAGACTGGTATAGAATTCATATAGTTTTACTTTAAAAATCAAGTCATATTTCGCTTGTAGCGCATCCGACTCTGCTTTTATTAGTTGGTTTTTGGCCTCGTTAAATTCATAACTGTTCACCATCCCCAATGTGTAACGCGTATTAATGTATGTAAAGGATTCTTTATAGGCGAGAATAGCTTTTTTAGCTGCATTGTGTTTTTTATATGCGGCTATCTGATCAGTGTATCCCTGCTCCATATTTTTCCGGAGTTTATTTTTTGCCTGTTGTGTGTTTAATAGGCTGTTTTCAATTTGTATTTTACTTTGCTTTATGGAGGTTCGTGTAGCCCATTTGTTAAATATTGGAATGTTCAAACTAATAATTTGAGAGGATCTTTGGTTGTTCGTCAGTTGTTCTTTAAACATATCCTCCGCTTCTTTCACATAAAAAGTGTTGATACTTGTAGCCCAACTAAGGGTAGGCATGTGACTAGATTGCGCAATTTTTAAATCGTATTGAGCACTTTCTATTTCTAACTCAGCAGATTTTATACTACTCTGAGTACTTAAAGCTTTTTCGAAATCTAAATCTATATTCTCTTGAATCTCGAAATCTACTACTTCTAGATCTAGTTTTAATAGATTTAAATTCCTATAGTTTTCTAAGTCTAATAACTGTGCTAATTGAAGTTTAGACAAGGTCAGTTGGTTTTCTGCTTGTACTAACTGTTGTTCTTCAAGAGCCAACTGCGATTGAATATTCAGTAATTCTCCACGCGCCAACGAACCCGCATCAACTAAAGTATTAATACGAGTTTCTTGCGTTTGTGTTAATAAAAGTTGTTTCTCTGAAGTGCTGTATAACTCGTGATTAAAAAGGATTTGTAAATAACTTAAAGCAATAGAGCTTATCAAGTCGTTTTTTGCAGTTTCTAAATCGTAGGTGCTCCTTAATACTTCTGTTGCTGCTTTTTTTAACTGATTTACATTTTTAAAACCAGAGAATAAAGTGAAATTAGTAGAATAAGATAAATTTAAAATTGAAGTTTCCGTAGTGGACCTAATATTGGTCAGTGGATTTTCTACTAATCCTTTATTTTGATTGAAAGAGTTGCTTGCGTTTATTGATGGTAAAAACTGTAGCTTAGATTGTAGATGTAGACTTTCTTTAATGTCTATATTTAACTCAGCCTGTTTTAATGAAATGTTGTTTGTTAATGCATGCGCTATACAGTCTTCTAAACTCCATATTTGTTGAGCATGTAATGAACTAAAGGAGAATATAAGAGCCAGTATGCTTACTAATTTCATAGTAGTAGAATTGTTTGATTTCCTACAAATATACTAATATTGTTTAGGCTAACGTGTTAACAGGTGTTAAGACTCTTGTTCTTTTTCTAAAGCTTTTTTATGACGGTACCAAAAGTAAAATCCTACACCAATAAGTATGTAGGGAAATACCATTATATAAAGTATTCCAGCGTTTAAACCAGATCCTTGCGAATTCCCTCCAGCAACACTTGTTTCGGCTACAGCCTTACACATGGAGCATCCTTGAGCAAATAAATTACTTGCAAAAAGTATAAATGTTACAAAGAGTATGGTGGCCTTTTTTTGCATTATAAAGTATAATACGGAGAAATCATAAAGTAAACTACAACCCCTGTAAATGTTACGTAAATCCAAATTGGCATACTCCATTTGGTGATCTTTTTATGAGCTGGAATATCTCCTACTAACGCCTTGTGAAACGAAAGTAAGATCAATGGCAATACAATAGTAGCTAAGATTATATGACTTACTAATATGAAAAAGTAAAGTGGTCTTAGTGGATTGTCTGCAGGGTATTTTGTCTCTACTCCAAACGAGTGGTAAGTTACGTAAGAGAGTATAAATAAAGCTGAAAGCGTGAATGCTGTAAGATTCAATTTTTTATGTAAATCAACCTTGTTTTGCTTTATGGCTCTAAGTGAAATTAATAGAAGAACGAAGCATGTAGCATTGATGCTTGCATGTAACTTAGGTAAATGTTTTACAAATGCAGGAATGTTTTCTGCTTGGGGTAGATTATACAATAACACAACCAATCCTAAAACTGCTGCAGAAACGATATATATTAAACGAGTAATTTTTTTGTTGTCCATCTTAGTTTTTCTCTTTTAATAATTTTTTGATGTCGTTTATCAATTGCAATACATCCTGATCGTTTGTACCCTCGTAAACTCCTTTTACATTCCCTTGTTTGTCATAGCCAGAACGTACTCTACCATGTCCATCTACTAAGATGAAATATTCTGAATGTAAGAATCCACCAGGAGCTAATTCATCTTCTCCTGCATTGGCAAAATAGCCATGAAATGCTGTATTGTAAATAGCTTCTTTTGTTCCCGTTAGAAAATGCCAATTAGTAGTGTCTGCATGCATTTTGGCAGCGTATTCTTTTAATACATCCTCTCTGTCGTAATCCGGATTAACTGTATGAGAAACCAAAGCGAAGTTTTCTACGCCTTTAAATGCTCTTTGTACCTTAACTAAACTATTGGTCATTATTGGGCAAATAGAAGGACAGGTAGTAAAAAAGAAATCAGCTACATATACTTTTCCTGCCAAATCGGAATTCGAGATAGAATCGCTGTTTTGGTTAAGTAACGTAAATGATGGTACTGTATGAAAAATAGAATCAGCACCAATTATTTGCTGTGCTCCTACAAAAGCAAGTGTTTCATTTTTCTTAGAGCTACAAGATGTTAGTGCTGTAATACAAAATAAGATTGCTAAAAGTCTAGTCATTTTTCTTTTTCAATTCTCTTTGATACTCAGCTAATAAAACCTTTAGATCATCTCTAAGAAGTTTAATTTCAAACTTACTTAAACTATTATAGCAAAGTATCATCTTATCGCTGTTGTTATATCCCGTACGAATTCTTCCTTCTCTATCGCAAATAATGGTTTCTCCAACTTTCAGTTTAGAGTTCACTATTGTTTTAGTATTTATGCCACCTACCAAAATATTTTGGTCTAATAAATTCAGTAAAGAATCTTGTGTTAGTGCAATATTAATCCATTGATCTTCAGGTATGATATTTTCTTGGAAAATTGAGGGATCAAAAACGCTTGTAGAATCTACTACCACGAAATTTAAAAAGTAAATGTCTTCGTAGTTCCCTAAATGTGCCCATACTTCTGTTTCGAACATATAGCCAATTAATTGGCTGGTAAGTACATCATCAGCATGAGAGAAAAACACCAATTTTATTTTGTCGTCTAAATCTCTAAACGATAGTGAGTCCCTTAAAGCGAAATCTGTTATAAAGTGATGCTCTGGAGTCCCTTGTCTATTTTCGTCTAATAGCGGAACATAGCCTTGAGATTGATTAGCTATGATAGGGAGGTACACAAAGTTATGTTTACCAGAAGTAAGGAATAGGTACAAAAGAGAGGGTAGTACTAATATTAAAAATAGGACTACCCCCTTAGTATAGTTAGGTGTTTGTTTCATTATAAAATCAAATCACTTGATTCGGTCAATAAAACAAAAAGTAAATAAGGTATTAATATGAAAGTAGGCAGCGCCAAAGTCCAGGCAAAGCTTTTTGTTTCGTGCTTAACGTGCATAAAGTAAGCAACAATGTAATACGCTTTTACTAAAGTAAGGATAATAAAAGTCCATTTAAGTATTTCGTAGCTAACAGGTTTGTAAATACCTAAAGCAACCTCTACTGCGGTAAGTGCTAGAAGGATCCAAAAAACTAACCAAATTTGTTTTGTTCCGCCGTGGTTATCGTGTGACATATCTGAAATGTATTTTTTAAGTGTTTGAATTATAGTTTGTTAAGTCAATTATTATACCAAGTAGAAGAAGGTAAATACAAATACCCAAACTAAATCTACAAAGTGCCAGTATAAACCAACTTTCTCAACCATTTCGTAATGACCTCTTCTTTCGTATGTACCAAACAATACGTTTATAAATACGATTAAGTTTAATAGTACTCCAGTAAAAACGTGGAATCCGTGGAAACCAGTAATAAAGAAAAAGAAGTTTGCAAATTGTGGTAAACCGTATTCGTTAACCACCATGTTTGCACCGTATACATGTTCTGCACCCGCACTTAAAGTAGCTATTGTTGTAGGATCGGTAATGAATTTCTCAGTACCTAATCTAAGCACATCGAAGTTATAAGTTTGTCCCATCACTTCTGTTCCAGCAGCAATTACTTTAGCGATGCTACCATCGGCTAATTGTAAAGCACCTTCTGCAGTACCGTGAATAAAGTGCATCCATTCCCAAGCTTGAGAGCCTAAAAAGATGATTCCACCTAGTACCGTGAAACCCATCCACCAGGCTACCTTTTTAGTATCCATGTTTTTTCCATGGTGTACTGCCAATACCATAGTAACCGAACTCATAATAAGAATAAAGGTCATTAAGGCTACATAGAGTAGTGGTTGATCGCCGTGAATACCAGGAAAATGTGTAAATACATTTTCTGCTAAAGGCCAAGTATCGGCATATTTGAAACGAGCGAAGCCGTAAGCTCCTAAAAATCCTGAAAATGTTAAGGCATCCGTTAAAAGGAAAAACCACATCATCATTTTTCCATAACTAGCCTTAAAAGGTTTTACTCCCCCGCGCCAAGCGCTTTCTGTAGTTGCTTGTGATCCCATACTAAGTGATTGCTTATGTGTGTGTTATATCGTTCTTTGTTAAGACTTCTACCGTCGAAGTCTTTTTAAGCGTGCCAAAGATAAGTCTTTCCTTGAAAAGAGAAAAAACTATTGTTTGCTTTCCCTCTTTAGGTTCTTGTTTAGACTATTTCTAAACATGAATACTTGTTGTTTTTATCTCGTAAACAAGAAAAACAAGAACAAGTAAATCCAAAGTCCGCCTAAAAAATGCCAGAATATTACTCCAAGTTCTAGTCCTAATGCATTTTCTTTCGTGTATTTATTTTTTATAGAATTTAAATACATTACTAGTATAGATATCAATCCTGCTATAAGGTGTATTAAGTGTACTAAGGTAATTACATATACGAATGACCCTGCAGCATTACTGTTTTCTCCTGTGAAAAACACCCCCATATTGCGCATTTCAGACCAACCTTCAAATTGTAGAATTGTGAATGCTATCCCTAAAAGAAAGGTGATTCCTAAGAATCGTTTAACGCTTTCAAAATCATTTAAGCGAGCTGCTTGTAAACTTTTTTGAATTACAAGACTACTTAAAATAATTACGGCCGTACTTATGAAAAATGCGTCTGGTAAATCGAATGCCATCCAATTTCCCTCTGCCATACGTACTATATATCCCGATGTAAAGCCAATAAATAGCATTACTATACTAATCATTGAAATGAAAAGTAGTGGCTTGCGAGTCTTTTTCTTGTGGAGTTCTGTAACAGGTTTCATTTATTGTAAAAGGTATTTGTCTAGTAAATAGATAATTTGAATAGCTGGTAAGTATATTAAGCTTCCGAACATTAATTTTTTTGCCGAAGCTTGATCACAATTTTTTAGAAGCAGAGCGCTTTTCTTGTATAGAAACACTCCCATAAGTAGTATGAGTATTGCTCCAAGTGGAGTTAGGAGTAATTTACTTTCTATTCCAATATATGGAAATACAAAGGGCATTATAGAAACTGGAATTAACCAGATGGTGTACAACATTGCCTGAAAAGCACTCTTCTTGTCTTTCACTCCTGAAGGAAGCATTCTTATTCCCGCTTTTTTATAATCCTCGTCTAGCAACCAAGCAATAGCCCAAAAGTGAGGGAATTGCCAAAGGAATTGAATGGCAAATAAGGTCCCGGCTTCTGTGCCAAACTCGTTTGTAGCTGCTACCCATCCTAGCATAAAAGGAATAGCACCTGGGAAAGCACCTACAAAAACGGCAATAGGACTCACTGTTTTTAAAGGTGTGTAAACTGCTGCGTAAAGCACTAGTGCGGCAGCACCAAAAATAGCTGATTTTGCATTTATATAATATAGAATAACCATTCCTACGAGTCCTAATATACTCGAGAATAACAAGCCTTCTGAAGTCGCCATTCTACCAGCTGGCATTGGGCGTTCTTTGGTTCTATCCATTAACTTGTCGGTGTCTTTTTCGTACACCTGATTGAATCCATTAGAAGAGGCTACTACCAGAAAACCTCCAATTAATAGCATAAGAAGGATTTTAAAATCCACTTCATCTGCCGCAAGTAAGTAACCTACCAGAGCAGAAAATACTACGGTGCTAGATAAGCGTAGCTTTGCAAGCTGACTGTAATCTTTAATTTTATTTCTCAAGGTTGCTTAGGTTTTGTGCTGCAAAAATAAGGATTAGATTGTTTTTGAGCGTCTTTTTGTAGGTAAAATTTATCTAGTTGCTATACTTCCTTCTTGTGTTAACTCGCTTTCAGTTTAAGAGTTCGTTTATTTCGTTTTCTATAAGCTCTTCTTTGTGCTTTTTGGCTACAATACTAGCTTCTGCAACACGCTCTTTGCAATCCTTTAGGCGACAGCGTTCGCAGGTTGCATTTACTTTTTTTGTGATTACTTTTTCGTCCTTCAAAAATGCAATCTTCTTTTTTAATTTATCGTTTACTAGCAGTCCTATGGTTACGCTACTATTTGCATTGGGGGTTGGATACATAGATCTAGCAATCGATAAGCACAAATACTCGTTTTCTGAATCTATATAAGAGGAGCGCTGTGCCATTATTATATTGGCATTTTCTTTTTGTTCTACTTGTTTTCTTTTTAATTCATCCAATACTTCTATCGTGATCCATCTTCTACAGTAATGTTCTTCAATTTTATTTCCGTGTGGATTGTGTAATTTGTTTAGGTGTAACTCTTTATTTAAGCTGAAATAGTTGCTGTGATCTTTATTGGTAAACCTCAAAAAGAATAAGTTTTTTAAGCCCATTTTCTTGGGTAGTATATTCGTCATTCGTTGGAATAACATCTCAGGAGATACCTTGTATTTGTGTAGTAAATTCTCAATTCCTTTGGGGTCGAAAACGTCTTTAGCGAAAAAGGTCTCTAAATCCTGATGTAGGTCGTCTTCGTTGATGAGTAGTGCAATAGAAAAATAGGAAGCCTTAAAGTTATTGAGTACCTCATCAAAGTTTTTGGCAATATGGTGACTGAAGGTGTACGGACGTTCGTTGATTTTCAGGAAGTTAAATGCGATTTCTCTACCGAGTATAAAGCGCAGTTGCGATTCTTGTAAGGTTGGGTTAGTGTAAAGAGTGTTTTCTTCTCCAGACTTTAGCACCGATCGCAGCCCTTTTAGGTTGGAGTGTTTGCTTAGGTCTATTTCTTTAAAGGTATAATTAAAATGATCGTGTAACACTTTTTTTAGCTCCGTGCTTTTTACTCCTTTTTTATTTAAGCCATAAGTCCTAGTGCAGGATGCAACACTCTCCTCAATTTCTTCAAAGTAGTTTAAGTGTAATTCTTGATAGGCTCTTAGTGCAGAGTAGTAAAAATGCTCTTGGTTTAATTGGTGATCCCTTGCAATTTCTAAAATAGCACTAATAAAAGCATTTACTCTTGTAGGTGCGTCTGCAAGTAAGTTTACAAGTTTTTTTGAGTCAATACCGAAAAAGCTTAAAGGTAAATCGTTTAAAACATCACTTTTTATGAGAGTGCTTAGCGGAGAAAGACTTTTTTCTAGTTTTAGAGAAACTAATTCATCAAAATTCAGTCCCAAAGCAGTCGCTAAAGCATGAATTTTTTCAGGTTTAGGATATTTTTTTCCCTTCTCAATTTCGTTTAAATACGAGATGGATAAGCCCGATTTTTCAGACAATTTCGCTAAAGAGAGTTTATGCTCTTTTCGTGCCTGTTTTAGCTTTAAGCCAAGTATGATTTTTATGTTTTCCTTATTTACGCTCATAATTCAAAGATAGTAATTTTATTGTTTAGCGTAATTTCATTAATAGCGAAATAATAATAAGTAGCGAAAATTCGCAAATAGAATAAAATATAGTTTAAGTTTGTAAGGAACCTAAAATCAGACTTATGGAAATGGATATTCTTGCAAATTTGAAAGTCGAAATTGCTGTAAAAGAAAATTTAAATAAAGAAATCCTTACTAAGGAGGCCTTAAAATTCCTTTCAGAATTACACAAAAAATTTAATAAAACGCGCTTGACATTGATTTCGGATCGCAAAAATCGTCAATCTGAAATCGACAAGGGCGTAATGCCTTATTTTTTACCTGAAACAGAATATGTAAGAAATAGTGATTGGAAAGTTGCTCCAATACCAGAGGATTTACAAGATAGAAGAGTAGAAATTACCGGCCCTGTAAGTAGGAAGATGATTATAAATGCACTGAATTCTGGTGCTAAGACTTTTATGGCCGATTTTGAGGATAGCAATTCTCCTAATTGGAATAATGTGATTGATGGACAGCAAAACTTAAAAGATGCTGTAGATGGTTCAATTGTTTATATACACCCAACTTCAGGAATAGTCTATTCTTTAAATGAAGAAACTGCTGTATTATTAGTTAGGCCAAGAGCATGGCATTTAAACGAACGACATTTATTGGAGAATGGTGAGGAGATGAGTGGTGCTTTGGTAGATTTTGGATTGTACTTTTTTCACAATGTAAAAACTTTACTCAATAAAGGTACCGCACCTTATTTTTACCTACCCAAAATGGAGTCTCACTTAGAGGCTCGTTTATGGAACGAGGTTTTTGTTTTTGCACAAGATTATATGTCGGTACCTCAAAAAACGATTAAGGCAACTGTTTTAATCGAAACGATTATGGCAGCATTCGAGATGGATGAAATACTATATGAGTTACGAGATCACAGTGCTGGATTAAATTGTGGTCGTTGGGATTATATTTTCTCTTTTATTAAACGTTTCCGTTTACATAGCGAATTTCTGTTATCTGACAGAGATTTAGTAGGAATGACAAGTCCGTTTATGAAAAACTATTCCTTGTTGCTTATAAAAACGTGTCATAAAAGAGGCGCTTCCGCAATAGGTGGTATGGCTGCTCAAATTCCAATTAAGAATGATGAGCGTGCAAATCGTGCAGCTTTAGATAAAGTTGTTGAAGATAAGTTAAGAGAAGTGAAAAATGGTCACGATGGTACTTGGGTAGCACATCCTGCATTAGTATCTGTAGCACAAAAAGTATTTGACTCTGTAATGCCAGCAAAAAATCAAATTGAGGTATTGAGATCTGATGTTAGTATTTCTGCATCCGATTTACTAGAAATCCCTACGCTTCAGATTTCCGAGCGAGGTGTTCGTAAAAATATCAATGTGGGTATTCTTTATCTAAATGCTTGGTTAATGGGTAACGGAGCTGCTGCACTTTATAATTTGATGGAAGATGCGGCCACAGCCGAAATCTCAAGAGCCCAACTTTGGCAATGGCTAAAACACGAAGCTGTATTAGTCGATGGAACTAAAGTCGATAGAAAACTTCTTCGGCATTTAATTCCCGAAGAAATTGAAAAAATTAAAGAGTATGTAGGGGATTCCTTTTACGAAAACTCCCGTTTCCCTGAGGCTATAGAGTTATTTGAAGAACTCATCTTTAACGATGAATTTGAAGAGTTTTTAACTCTTAAAGCATACTCGAAAATTTAAACAATCAGTTCACTTTTAGCTCAATATATAACGTTCTACACAATTAAAAACATGAAAACCTTACAACAAAGCAATTATAGATCTGCAATAGATACTGTAAGAAACCTAAAGCAGAAGCACGGAAAAACATGGGACTCTATAAATCCTGAAAGTGCAGCTAGAATGATTAGTCAAAATCGTTTTAGAACAGGTTTAGATATTGCAAAATATACTGCTGCTATTATGAGAGCTGATATGGCAGCATATGATGCGGACTCTTCAAACTACACACAATCACTAGGTTGTTGGCATGGCTTTGTGGCTCAACAAAACATGATAGCTGTTAAAAAGCACCATAAAACAACGAGTAAAAGTTATTTATACCTTTCGGGGTGGATGGTTGCAGCATTACGTTCAGAATTTGGACCATTGCCAGACCAATCGATGCACGAAAAAACAAGTGTGCCAGCATTAATAAAAGAGATTTATGATTTTTTACGTCAAGCGGATGCTATTGAGTTAAATGATTTATTTAGAAGACTTGAAAACGGTGAGGATGTACAAGGTCAAATTGATAATTTTGAAACACATATAGTTCCTATTATTGCTGATATTGATGCCGGTTTTGGAAACGAAGAAGCTACCTATCTCTTAACAAAGAAAATGATTGAAGCAGGTGCTTGTGCTATTCAAATTGAAAATCAAGTTTCTGATGCAAAACAATGTGGTCACCAAGATGGGAAAGTTACTGTGCCGCATGAGGATTTTATTGCTAAACTTAACGCTATTAGGTATGCCTTTTTAGAGTTGGGAGTTGATGATGGAGTTATTGTAGCAAGAACTGATTCTGAAGGAGCTGGTCTTACCCAAAAATTACCAGTTAGTATAGAGCCTGGAGATTTACCTTCTCAATACTTATCTTTTGTAGAAGCAGAAGAAATTGATATTAATGAGGCTAGAGAAGATGATGTATTGCTTAAAAGAGAGGGTAAATTAGTGCGTCCTGTAAGGCTGCCTAATGGTTTGTATAAATTTAAAGAAGGATCTAATATTGATAGAGTAGTCTTAGATTGTATTACAAGCTTACAAAATGGAGCAGATTTATTATGGATTGAAACACCCACTCCAAACGTGAAACAAATTGCTCATATGGTAAATAGAGTTAAAGAAGTTATACCAAATGCTAAATTGGTTTACAATAATTCACCTTCTTTTAATTGGACATTAAACTTCCGTAATCAAGCATATGCGGATATGCTCGAAGAGGGAGAAAATGTGACAGAGTACGATAGAAATAATTTAATGTCGGAAGAGTATGATAATACAGAATTGTGCTTTCGTGCAGACGAAAAAATTAAAACCTTCCAAATTGATAGCGCAAAAGAAGCGGGTATTTTTCATCATCTAATTACTTTACCAACTTACCACACTACAGCGCTTCATATGAACGATTTAACTAAAGGTTATTTTGGAGAGGAAGGGATGTTAGCTTACGTAAAAGATGTTCAAAGACAAGAGATCAGAAAAGGGGTTGCTTGTGTAAAGCATCAAAGAATGGCAGGCTCAAATCTTGGAGATGATCATAAAACATTTTTTGCTGGAGAAAAAGCCTTGAAAGCAGAAGGTGTAAATAATACTTCAAATCAGTTTGAGCTTAAAAAGACTAAAGTAGAGCATCACTGTGTTGCATGATGTTACTGCATCAACTAAAGATTATTGATTTTAGAGTCTAAAGAAAAAAGGAGCGATTTATCGTTCCTTTTTTAGGTCTACTATTTATTGACTTTTACAGTTAAGAGTGAATACTATTCTCAGTAGTATTTGTTTTGCCTTCTAAGCCAGGACAATCGCAGGAGTTAACTACTGCACACGAGTTGATTAGCAAAGAAGCTAGTAATGTGAAAACTAGAAATGTTGTTTTTTTTGTGGCGTTTAAGCTCATATCAGTCTTAAAAATCGGTTATTTACTTATAGTTGTGGTAAATTTACATTTAATTTTATACAAAACTCATGCTATGGGCTTAATTGCTTCCTTTGGAAAATACCTTCTTTTTATTGCCGATGTTTTTAGAAAACCTGAGCGACGTTCGGTGATGTATAAGCTGGTTGTAAAAGAGGTTTACGAACTAGGATTCAAGTCCGTATTGTTTGTGGTATTTGTTTCTCTTTTTGTAGGAGCTGTAGTAACTCTACAAACTGCCGCTAATATGGAGGGGAGTTGGATGCCGCGCTATTTAATCGGCTATGCCACTAGAGATGCAATACTTTTAGAGTTTTCGCCAACTATTATTAGTTTATTATTAGCTGGTAAAATTGGCTCTAACATTGCTTCTAGTTTAGGGACTATGCGAGTTACCGAACAAATTGATGCTTTAGAAGTGATGGGAGTAAATCCTGTTACTTATTTGGTTAGACCAAAAATATTTGCTTTAATGTTCTTTAACCCACTGCTAATTTGCATGAGTATGTTTGGGGGGGTTATAGGTGGTTGGATTTCGGGGACTCTATCCGGTGAGTGTACCTCTGCAGAGTTTATATCCGGCATACAATATGACTTTGTTCCTTTTAAAGCGGTTTATGCGATTATCAAAACAATACTATTTGCATTTATTATTGCCAGTGTGTCTTCCTTTCATGGCTTTTTCACCAAAGGCGGTGCTTTAGAAGTAGGGAGGTCGAGTACAAGAGCGGTTGTATTTAGTTCTGTGTTTATTATTGTCTCAAATTATATATTAACTCAGTTACTTTTAAATTAATGATTGAGATAAAAAATATCGTAAAAGCTTTCGCTACCAAAGAAGTACTTAAAGAAGTGAGTTTTACTTTCGAGCAAGGCAAAACTAATTTGGTAATTGGCCAGAGTGGTTCTGGGAAAACTGTTTTATTAAAGTGTTTATTGGGCTTGCACGAACCAGAATCTGGTTTTATTAATTTCGATGGCTTAGATATAGTCGGAAAGTCTAATAAGAACTTAAAAGGATTAAGAAAACAAATAGGAATGGTCTTTCAAGGTGGGGCGCTATTCGACTCTATGAATGTAGAGCAAAATGTTTTATATCCACTGCAAATGTTTTCTAAGTTGTCTAAAGAGGAAATGCTTCAAAGAGTAAATTTCTGTTTAAAAAGAGTAAACCTAGAAAATGTAAACCACCTTTTTCCTTCTGAAATTAGTGGTGGGATGAAAAAACGCGTTGCCATTGCTCGCGCAATTGTACTCAACCCAAAATATCTTTTTTGCGATGAGCCCAATTCTGGTTTAGATCCATATACAGCAACCCTAATAGACAATCTTTTACAGGAAATAACCCATGAGTATGGTATGACTACGGTTATAAACACCCACGACATGAATTCTGTGATGGAAATAGGAGAGAAGATTCTATTTATTAAAGAAGGAAGGAATGTATGGGAAGGAACAAAGACCGATATTATTACCTCCGAAAATCAGCATTTACAAGATTTTGTATTCTCCTCGGAGCTTTTCAAAACTATAAAACGTAAATCGTGAGGCGTAAAATGTGAATCGTTGCACTCTCTGTAACTCAAAACTTTTTTTTATTTGTCCTGCTGATTTACCTACCGCAAGGTAGGGGCTCTCGAAGCACAAAACTAATTTTTCACTCCTGTCTCCTCCTTTCCCTTCTTCTTTCCCTTTAGAGTTGTTTTGTACAATAAGCCCTATACTATTAGGCTAATAATCAGAATTTCACTAAAATTGTTACGCTTAAAAAAACAAACTATGAAAAAACTTAACTCCCTTTTAATTGCACTTGCTATATGTTCGATAGCGAATGCACAATTTTCGTTTTCAGACGATTTTGAATCGTATACTGTGGGCGATTATATAGGTTCTAATTCTGCAGTTTGGACCACTTGGAGTGGTGCGACTGGTGGTGCGGAAGATGCTCAGGTAACGGATGCAAATGCCAATGCAAGTTCAAATTCAATTTATTTTGAATCTACTGCAACTAATGGAGGACCTCAAGATGTAGTATTAGATTTTGGTGACGTTTTTAGTACTGGAGATTTCGTTTTTCAATCTGATTTTTATGTAAATCAGTCTGCAGGAGCATATTTTAATTTTCAAGCAGAGTCTGTAATTGGTACAACTTGGGCATTAGACTGTCATATGGTTGATGGAGGAATTTCATTTCAAAATGGTTCTACTGTAATGTTGTCTGCTGCTTATACGCAAGCAACTTGGTTTACCATGAAAATGGAAATTAACTTAACGACCAATAACTGGGAAGTCTTTATTGATGGTGTTTCGATGGGTTCTTTTGCAAATGGAGAAACTCAAATTGCTTCTATAGATATTTTCCCAACTCAAGGAAATCAATTTTATGTAGATAATATTTCTGCATTGCATACACCTTATGTTATGCCTCAGCTTAATGGAGCTATGTTGATGATTAATCCTATTGAAGGTTTAGTGTCGCAAGAACGATACGCTTCTGTGGAGGTTAAGAATTTAGGCTTAACTACAATTTCTTCTTTCGATGTGGTTCTAAATTATGGTTCTACAGAATTAACCGAATCTGTTTCGGGTGTTTCTTTGAATTCGTTTGACGGTATGACTGTAGATTTTAACTCTCCAATTATTTTAGGAGAAGGTTCATCTGCTTTAACAGCTACCATAAACAATATTAATGGTTTAAATATTGACGACGATACTTCGGATGATTCTAAAACGATTGAAGTAACTGCAGTGAAACCAGCCGATGGCAAAATGGTTATTGCCGAGGAAGGTACAGGTACATGGTGTGGATGGTGTCCTCGTGGTACTGTAGCTATGGATCTAATGGCTAGAGATTTTGAAGGTTTCTACCAAGGTATTGCTATTCATAATGGCGATCCAATGGAACTTGCTGTATACGACCAAGACTTAGATGTGTCTGGTTACCCTAGTGCTCTTGTTGATCGTGGTACTGAAATAGATCCAGGAGATATTAAAGTTGACTTTATGGAGCGTATTCTTGTTGAGCCTTCGGCATTTATAAGCAATGGAGCTTCTGTAGATGAAGATTCTTTGAATGTATCCTTAACAGTAGATTTTAATTTAGCAGCTAGTGGAAACTGGAAAATTGCCTGTGTTCTTACCGAAGATAATGTAAGTGGTGTAAGCTCTGGATATTCTCAATCTAACTACTATTCTGGTGGCGATGCTGGAGATTTAGTTGGAGTGGATGGAACTAACTGGGCTGATTTACCAGGAACTGTTTCTGCTTCTAATATGGTATATCATCATGTTGCTCGTGCTTTGAGTCCTAGTTTTGAAGGCTACTCTGGTTTTCCAAATTCTATTGAATCTGGGAGTACTTATACCTTCAACTTTAAATTTGCAATAGATGAAAACTGGAAAACAGAAGATATGCACATTGTAGGTATGTTGATTGGTGCTGATTCGAAAATTGACAATGGTTCATCTTCGAGTATTGATGATGCTATTGCTGCTGGTTTTGTTTCGGGTACAAATGTATTAGGAACTACAAAACTGTCTCAGTTTGATGATGTATTAAGTATATACCCTAATCCTAGTACAGACCTTGTTAAGTTGTCTTTAAACATTAAAGATGCAGCTACACTAGAGCTTAAAATTATTAATGTAATGGGACAAACCGTTGCATCTAGAAATTATGGCAACTTAGTAGGTTCGCAAATACTACCATTAAATGTTTCAGAATTCCCTTCAGGTATTTATACCGTAGAGGTTCTTGTAAACGGTTCGCTTTCTACAAAGCAATTTGTAAAGCAATAGTTTCGCATAAAATACTCTTGTAATTAAAAGCCTCCCTTTTGGGAGGCTTTTTTTGTTTACCTATTTATTGACCTGAGGTTCCTCGAAGCATACACAATACTTGTAGTCGTCGTAAATCAGTTATTAACTTTTGTACACGCTGTAAAGAAATGGATAAGCATATACTGTATTCTTACTGCCCATGTTTTACATATGCCCCAGCCTATTGCTTTAGTCCTTCCGTCTAATGGAATAATATACTTGCCTAATGGTTTAGTCCTTCCGTCTAGTGGAATAATCTACCTGCCTAGTGGTTCAGTCCTTCCGTCTAATGGAATAATGTACTTGTCTAATGGTTTAATCCTCTCGCCTAATGTATGTACGTTCTGGTCTAATGATTTATTGCTAATGTCTACTCCTTATTTGGGTCTGTTTGAGGTGTAGCTCGACCAAAAACGTCAAACTGGCTAATTTACACATGAAAATAAATTTACTATTTGCTATTTTGTAAGAAAAAATACATCTTTTAGTGTAAAAATGTTAATAAAGCACTGTTTTTTGAGCGAAATTCAACGTATTACATGAAAGTTGTGAACATTGTTTTAACAAAATTTGTTGAGATGTAAAAGGCAGTGTCGACTTGCTTATTTTTTCTTACATATAAATACTTAAATATCTTTATGTTGCTGATATGTAGCGGTTTTTTATACGGAAAAATAATGTGGTATGCAATAGCCATTCGTTTTATGCAGCAATTAAAAAGAGTTTCTTTTTCGCGTACATTTCATTAAATTTATTTCAAATAATAACAAGGAATCATGTAGTAATTAGAAAAAGAGAAGAGCAGCGATTTTTAAACTTGGAATCTGCGCTTACCGAATCATAAATGTGACGAATAAAAAAAGGGACTTTAAAAAAAGTCCCAATCTACTGGCGTAGTTTTCAAAACATTTATGCTCTTAAAACCTTAGGCAAGTTATTTAATTTTTTTTAACATATAAATTATTTTTATGAAAATAAAGATGTCCACTAGTAAGCCTAATAATAGGTTGATGCTAGACTCGATAA
>Ga0115003_10001017_pt1 | contig 24943 bp, 18 predicted proteins | sample ArcticOcean_MG_C_7_FD_88736 | JGI IMG/M metagenome (GOLD analysis project Ga0115003, IMG submission 88736) | Marine microbial communities from western Arctic Ocean - ArcticOcean_MG_CB11_88 | ecosystem: Environmental > Aquatic > Marine > Oceanic | place: Arctic Ocean: Canada Basin | collected... | reverse complement strand
ATGGTTTAGGTATTGAAATGAAAATTGATGAGTCCAAAATATTTCCAGACAAAAGCTTATCTATTGACCGTGGTGGACTAGCTCCAATTGCAGATAGAAAAAGCCCTTGGATAAACAAACAATTAGATCTCATAGCAAAACGCTATAAATTTGACTTAAAAGACCCTATTAGCGAAATCCCTAAAAAAGCGATTGAGGTAATTTTAGAAGGTGCAGAAGAATCGTTTAAGGTTACCAATGCTACCATGGGTATTACCCAAGATTATTATCTAAACTTCGAGGGGATTTCAAATTTTATCAGTTATCAATACCATAATGCCGATTCCCCAAGTTTAAAAAGATGGGCTAAAACCTATATGATTGACCTGAACTGTACTAAATGCAATGGTCATAGATTACAGAAAGAATCTCTTCACTTTAAATTTGAAGGATATACAATTTCTGACTTAGCCAAAATGGATATTTCAGAACTCTATACTTTATTCGATACCATTGAAGAGAAACTCAATGACCGTCAAAAAGCAATTGGTTTAGAAATAATTAAAGAGCTTAAAACTCGTTTAAAATTTTTACTAGATGTAGGTTTAGATTATTTAAACTTAGACCGAAGTTCAAAATCACTTTCTGGTGGAGAAGCTCAGCGTATTCGATTGGCAACTCAAATAGGTTCTCAATTAGTCGGTGTACTTTATATTCTAGATGAACCGAGTATTGGATTGCATCAAAGAGACAATACACGATTGATAAAATCTCTACGAGATTTAAGAGATCTCGGAAACTCTGTAGTAGTTGTAGAACACGATAAGGAGATGATAGAATCTGCCGATTATGTTTTAGACATGGGACCTGGTGCAGGAAAATATGGAGGTGAAATTGTTTGTGAAGGAACTCCTGAAGAAATAATGAAATCGCATACCCTTACAACACAGTATCTAAATGGTGAAAAGGAATTACACATTCCTGAAGTGCGTAGAACAGGTAATGGAAAAGAACTCCGTTTAATTGGAGCTACAGGGAACAACCTAAAAAATGTAGATCTTATACTCCCTCTTGGGAAACTAATTAGTATTACCGGAGTCTCAGGTTCTGGAAAGTCTACATTGGTTAACGAAACCCTCTACCCTATTTTAAACACCTATTTCTTCAGAGCATTAAAAAAACCAATGCCCTATAAAAGTATTTCAGGACTAGAGCATATCGACAAGGTTATAGATATAGACCAATCGCCCATTGGGAGAACTCCAAGATCTAATCCGGCAACTTACACAGGTGTATTAGGCGAAATTAGAAAGATATTTTCGGAGGTTCCAGAAGCTAAAATTAGAGCCTATAAACCAGGTCGTTTTTCTTTTAATGTAAAAGGAGGACGCTGTGAAGTTTGTGAAGGTGGCGGTTTAAGAATTATAGAGATGAATTTCTTACCAGATGTACATGTTCATTGTGAATCTTGTAATGGAAGACGTTTTAATAGAGAAACCTTAGAAATTCGTTTTAAAGGAAAGTCTATTTCAGACATTCTAGACATGACTATAAATCATGCAGTTGAATTCTTTGTAATGATTCCAAAGATTCACAAAAAAGTAAAAACCTTACAAGATGTAGGTTTGGGTTATATAACACTAGGACAGCAATCTACTACACTTTCTGGTGGAGAAGCACAGCGTGTAAAATTAGCTACCGAATTGAGTAAAAGAGATACGGGAAATACCTTATTTATTCTAGATGAGCCTACTACAGGCTTACACTTTGAGGATATTAGAGTTTTAATGGAAGTGTTAAATAGCCTAGTTGATAAAGGAAATACTGTGGTAGTTATAGAACATAATATGGATGTTATTAAACTCTCGGATCATATTATTGACTTAGGTCCTGAAGGAGGACGAGGTGGTGGAACTATTTTGTGTGAAGGGAAACCTGAAGAAATAATTACTGCAACCAATAGCTATACAGTTGATTATTTAAAACACGAATTAGCTTAACAAAAAAAAGGGTGGACTTAATAGTCCACCCTTTTTTTTATCTAATTAAATAGTACTTAGTTCTTCACGAACCTTTTTACAATTTGTTTGGCATCGCTTTCGATCACTACAAAGTATATTCCGTTAGGAATAGAAGAAAGATCCATTTTATATTCTTCAGATACCTTTCTAGTATCTATTTTAATGCTATGTAACTCTTGTCCTAATACATCTGTAATAGTTAATGAGGCTACAGATGTAAGTTGAGACATACGAACGGTAAGCGAAGAGCTTACTGGATTAGGATACAAACTAAAGCTTGCTACATCGAAATCTTTAATACCTACAGTATTTAAGTACACTGTATTAGAATAAGCACCACAACCATTTGGGTTTTCGATATACACTTGGTAATCCCCAACCTCTTGAGCATAATGAACCGAACTGTTAGCACCTTCAATAGACTCACCTTCGTATAGCCATTCATAAAATATTGCATTCCCTTGAACTACATTAGACGTAAGAAGAAGGGAGTTAGTGATAGTTGCCTCTACCAATACTTCTTCAGGAATTACTATTGAGAATTCGTAAAACTCAACATTACCGATACTATCATGAATTTCAATAGTGTAATCGCCACCTTCTAAACCATACAATGTAATGGTACCATTTTCATCAATAACCACTGAGGTGTCTTGTGGAGCAGAATACTGAGAATATTGAGTATAGGTAGTTGGAGATGAATATGGTGGGCTACCTCCAGTAACGAACATAGATAAAAACCCAAACTGATCGCTACAATTGGGATTATATGCATTTACTGAAGATTGTATAAATTCAATACAAGAACCATCATCCACGGTAGCAATTGAACTAAAATTATATGCATTTTGAAGTGTACAACCGATGTGGTCTGTAAAGATGTAAACTTCGGTGAATGTAAAGTCGCAATCTATTTCTCCACTTTCAAAAGATTCACCTTGCATATTTACAAACCCTGTTAAAGCTATCGAAGTTGGTAAAGTTGACAGTTCGCTCGTAATCAAGGCCTCAACATGAATAGTGGTGTTAGGATTGATTTGAGAGTTTGTAATTAATGAAGTAGAAACAGTTAAATATTCTGTAGAAGCTAAATTCAAATTGAACGTAGGCAACATTATTTGCTGGTTACTTAAGTTGATTATATCGTACGATAATACAGGAACGTTAAAATCACTAGAAAAAATTATTTCGAAGTTTTCAATTTGAATTTCTACACATATATCGTACTCACAAGTACCATTGTCTGTATTTGCCAACGAATCTAAGTTAAGCGCTAATGAATCTGTACAACCAAAAACAACTAAATCAATACAAATTGAATTATCGCTCACATTACATTCTAGACAATATTCTAAATAATCCACATCTGTACAACCAGTAACAATACCAGTTAAACAAGAACCATCGTTTGTATTGGCAATAATTTCAGGTATTGTAATTGTTAAAGATTCCTCATTATACGTCCAATATTCAAGAAATGCATCTTCTGTACATCCATAAATCTTCAGAGTTTCACAAGAACCATCATCGGTATCTGCAAATGGATTAAACTCCACATAGTCGGAATCAGTACAACCTGTAACTCCAACAAACTCCATTATTTCGAATCCAATAATTGTAGATAATCCATTTGTTGTATAAGAACCAGTTCCTACTCCGTAAATAGCTTCTAAGAAAACACTATTCCCTGTTGCTGCAAATTGAATTGCCCAGATAATAGATTGTCCTTCTATAAACCCGTCTTGTTCATCGGTTGTAGCATCATCTCCCCATGCAGCAATTTGAATATTTCCTTCTTCTAAAGTAGAATAACCTGCTCCGTAATAATCTCCATTATTTTCGTAGAAAACACCTAATAAATCTCCTGCTTGAGAGGTTAATCCATTTACATCTATTGGACCAAACATATCTAACAAGACCATTAATGTATGATTACTACCTGTGTTAGTATCCACAAAGTCAATAACTGCTCCAGGAACACAAGAATCATCTTCTACCACGGCATTTGGATTGTAATTTCCTGCAAGAACATTTGTACATCCTTCTTCTCCTACCGTAAAATTAATAGTAGTTTGTATTGTTGGAGACCATGGTTGATTATTGCCAGCAACATTATCGTAGATAATGAATTGTATAGAGTGTTCGCCGTAAGAAAAACCCTGAGTTACAACTCCAGATTGGTCGTATAAGGTACCAAAGGAACCTCCATCTACAGCGTAATTAATATGTGCATCCGTAAACGAAGTCGAAATAATCATATTAAGAACTTCGAAATTGAATGAAACAGATGAGTTTGTTAAAATAGCCCCATCGGTTGTATTGGTAATATAAATAAATGGAGAATCGAAAACACAAGATTCATCATCGAAGGTAGCATCCATATTGTAATTTGTAGCTTCGGAATAGGTACAGCCCCATATTCCGTATAAGCAAGATCCGTCTTCTATATTAGCTAATTCATTATAATTATTTGCTTCTGGATCGGTACAACCTTCTACAGGCTCAGGGTATTCACAAGAACCGTCATCATCGGTAGCTAATTCATTGTAATTTAATGCAGAATCATCTGTACAACCAACTATTTCAAATTCATCACAAACTCCGTCTCCATCCGAATCGTTATTACAAACACCATTACAGTCATAGCCAACTTCTTCAAAAACACATAAACCATCGTCTTCTGTAGCGCTTGCATTGTAATTACAAGCTGTAGCATCTGTACAACCCAATATGGCAGCAATATCTCCGGCACATAAAAACTCTGGACTAACGGGTATAGCTTGAACAGAAATTGCATTTGCTGAATACGATATTGGCGTGGCTAAAGTAATTGTATATAAACTTCCTCCATCTACTAACTGAAGACTAATATTTTCTCCAGGCAAAGCACCATCTATAATTTCTGTAGTTGTTGCATCATCTGCCCATAAAGGAATTGCAACCTGACCGTCATCTAACTCATTTTCATGAACTAAGGCAGACCCAATTACTAAACCTGCATCAGTAATTGCAATAATATATCCTGTTTCAGATGTAACATTAAGCGAGGAGATAAAAGTTGAAGTTAACATTAAAGTCATATTTGCGCCTGTGTTAACCACAAAACTGTTTGGTAAAACACATTCTGTTTCGAATTCACAAGAACCGTCATCATCAGTCGCTAATTCGTTGTAATTTATTGCAGTGTCATCGGTACATCCATCAATTTCAAGCTCATCACATACGCTATCATTGTCTTCATCGTTTGAACAATCTCCTTCACAGGAAAAATATTCTTCTGGAAAATCACAAGAATCATCTTCGTCTGTAGCAAATTCATTGTAGTTACAAGCGAGTTCATTCGTACAACCTACAATTTCATCTTCATCACAAACGCCGTCATTATCTGTATCGTTATTTAGTACAGTTCCAGTTCCGTCTGTTTCGCCAGAACAAGAATCACAAGCTTGATCGGTATAAATACACAAAGTATTATCTTCTTCAACTGTAACATCATCGTTAAAGTTACAAGCAGTAACATCAGTACAAGCACCTGTTTCGTCTTCATTACAAACGCCGTCGTTATCGGCATCGTTGTCTATCACAACACCATCTACACAGGTATCACAAATACCATCGGTATACATACAAGTACCATCATCAGCATTTGCAATTTCATTGTAATTACAAGCTGTATAGTCCGAACAACCACTATATACACAGTCTCCAGAATCAGTTGCGTTTACATCATAATTATCTGCTATTTCATCTTGACAGCCTACAATTTCATTTTCGTCGCATACTCCATCAGAATCAGTATCGTTTAAACAAACACCGTTACAATCTAGGTTTGTTTCAGCATAAGTACAAGACGCATCGTCTTCGGTAGCCAATTCATTATAGTTACATGCTGTAGCATCTGTACAACCAGGAACCGCAGCAGAACCACAGTCTACTGTAGAAGCTACAAATTCTGTAATCGCAATATTTCCATTTGTAGTATATGGCTCACTAGGTGATAAAGCTAAAGAGTAAACTGTTCCGTCGTTAGATTCGTAAAACCATAACATTTCTTGATTCGCAGTAAATCCATCTTGAATATCTGTTGTCGTAGCATCATCTCCCATTGTAGCTAATGCAGTTGGTGCTCCAGTAAAATTAGTTGATCCACTACAAAAATAAGTATCGGCTGCATCTAAAAAGAAAGCACCTAATGTTCCTTCACCTAATTCAGAAGCTAAAGCAGCTGCTGTAGGAGGCGTGAAAAATACAGTCATATTGGAACCTGTATTAATAAAGTCGAAATTATAATCACAAGAAGAAGTTTCTGTATTTGTATCATCGCAAGCTATTTGACTTGCAACATATCCGGTTATAAAAGAGGTTTCATTAGTTGAATATGTAGATGCTGGACTTAAGGCTAAAGAATAAACGGTACCAGCGTCAGATATATAAAACCAAAGCATTTCTTGATTAGCGGTAAATCCGTCTTGAAGATCTGTTGTTGTCGGATCATCTCCCATTACTGGAAGAGCAATTTGACTACCCGTAAAACTAGAAGAACCGGAACAAAAATAAACATCAGAGTCCGTTAAGAAAAAAGCTCCAATAGTACCCTCACCCATTTCAGCAACCATAGCCGATGCTGCAGTAGGAGTGAAAAACACAGTCATGTTAGATCCTGTATTGGTGAAAGTGAAATCTAAATCACATTGAGCAAAACTACTTTGAACAGTAGAAATAAGTACAAAAAACAAACTAAATAATAGCTTCTTCATAAGAGTGTCGATTTTTAAAAATAAAGCGTAAATATAACAAGCCTATTCTAATCTGACAAAGATTAAATATATAGACTCTATGTTGTTTTACAAATATCTTACCAAATACATTTTTTTGGCAATTTTAATGTGGTAAAATCTTTAAATTGCCACAAATTATTTGACTATGAAAAAGAAGGGTGTTTTACTAATTAATTTGGGGACTCCAAAAAGTCCATCGGTTAAAGATGTAGGTGTCTATTTATTTGAGTTTCTAAATGATCCAAGAGTAATGACTTGACATGGGTTTTGAGGAAAATTCTAGTAAATGTTTTAATTGTGCCGTTTAGAATGTTTTCATCTGCTAAAGAATATAAAAAACTTTGGACTGTAGAAGGGTCACCTTTAAATTTTCATAGTAAAAGACTGCTTAAAGAAGTACAGGATACCTTACCCGATTCCTATACAGTTCATTTAGCCATGCGCTACCAAAAGCCTTCTATAAAAAAGGCTTTAGAAGAAATGAAAAAACCTGAACACGAGGAAATAATCATACTGCCTTTACACCCTCAGTATGCTGCTTCTAATAGTGGTACAGCTATTCAAGAAGTAATGAAGTATATTTCTACATGGTGAGCAATTCCAAAACTTACTTTTATTTCTGAGTTTCATCAAGAAGCTGGTTATATAAATTCCATTGTAGATAGAGCAAATCAGTTTGAATTAAACAACTATGATCATATAGTTTTAAGCTTCCACGGTTTGCCTACTAGACATCTAGATAAGGTACACAGCGATGGAGGGAATTGTGAATCGCACAATTGTAGAAATCAAATTAACTCTTCAAATAAACTTTGTTATGTGGCTAGCTGTTATAGTACTGCACGGTTATTAGTAGAAAAACTAAAGGTGTCTGAAGATCAATATTCTATTTCGTTCCAATCGAGGTTAAACGACAAATGGATAAAACAGTAATTGAATTAGCTAAATCGGGTAAGAAAAATATATTAGTATTCTCACCTGCTTTTGTTGCAGACTGCTTAGAAACCACCATTGAAATTGGAGAAGAATTTAAAGACTTGTTTATTGAAAATGGCGGAACAAAATTGGATCTAGTCCCTAGTTTAAATTCAGAAAAAAGATGGGTAAAAGCGGTTTCTGATTTGATACAAAAACAAGTTACTGATTAATAAGTCCACTTTGTTCCATTCCTTCTTTTTCGTTTACTCTGTTTAGAAGAATAAAACCTACTAAAAAGAAAAAGAAAATCACCGAAATACCTGCACGCTGACTTTCGAAGGCAACAGTAAGAATACCCAATAAAAATGGACCTGCAAAAGCAGTTGCTTTTCCTGAAAAGGCAAAGAAACCGAAGAATTCATTTTTCTTAGACTCTGGGGTAAACCTACCCATTAAAGAACGACTTGCCGCTTGATTGGGTCCTGAAAACGCACCAATTAGTACGGCTGCGATCCAAAATATATTCTTTGCATTTACCCATTCTGGAACAAAAGAGCCACCGAAAGTGTATTGTAAAAACGGTTTAATCTCTGGTGCAAACACAGCTAAAAGCATGGCAACCATTAGTCCAATAAGTGTTACTTTAAGTGTCATTCTACCACCAACCTTATCATCTAAATAGCCCATTAAAAAGGCTCCAAGACCTGCGGTAATATTAAGAACAATTCCTAACATCATAATTTCGTCGAAGGTAAAACCTAAGGTTCCAGCAGCGTAAATACCACCAAAAGCAAAAATAGTTACTAAGCCATCGTTGTAAACTAAACGCGCAATAAGAAAACGCATAATTTGTGGGTACTCTCTTAATTCTTTTGCAGTTGTTCTAAAGTCCTTAACCGTATGTTTAGCATTTTTCAAAAAAGCTTTGGTATCTGGTTTATGGTCTTTAACAAACAAAAATGTAGGAATACTAAATACAGCAAACCATACGGCAACCAATAAATTAGTAGCACGTATATTCTCATACGCACCGGCTTCACCTTTTCCAAATCCAAAAATTGGTGTATCGGTTTGAACTAAAAATAGCATTGCTAATGCAAGTGCAATTAATCCACCTAGATAGCCCAAAGACCATCCATAACCAGAAACTCTACCAATATTTTTAGAATGAGATATATCTGGTAAATACGCATTGCAAAATACAGATCCCATTTCGAAACCAATATTCGCAATTACAAACCAGAATAAAGCTTTTAATATTTCACCTGGCAAAACAAAGTACAATACTGTAGTGGCAATAATTGTAATCCAAGTAAATATGAGCATGAACATTTTTCGATAACCGCCTTTATCTGCTAAAGCCCCCATTAAAGGAGATAAAAGTGCAACGATAATCGCTGTAATAGAAACTGCATGAGACCATTGTTGAGTTCCAATAATTTCATTAGTAGCTATAACAGTGGTAAAAAAAGTACCGTAAATAAAAGTAACCACCAAATTGGTGAAAGGTTGATTAGCGAAATCGTACATAGACCAAGCTAAAACTTCGCCTTTGTTATTGATTTTATTAGACATATTATTCTTTAAAATTCACCTTAAGTACATAGGTATCATATTGCTCTAACTTATTGTAACGAATAAGCTTTTCTAATCGAAGAACGTACTCTTCTTTAAGTTCCGAATATACTTTTAAATGTGGAGTTAATAGATACACATCTTCTGTTTTTTCTCTCTCCTCCCTAAATGAAGAATAAGGTCCACGAGCTAAGGTTTTAAAATAGGAGGCTATAGATTCTGGCAGAGATGCATACTTTTTTACATATACAACAGTTCCATCTCTTGTTTCTGAGGCTCTAATACGAGCTTCGTTTTTAGAATAAGACCATACCCCAAAAATATTGTTTGCTTCTCTGTAAAAACGAGAAGTTCCCCAACCTGACTCTAAAGCCGCTTGTGCAATTACAATACTAGTAGGATGAGTCTGTAAACGAGATAACAACTCTTTATTTGATTTACATTTATACGATTTTTTCAGTTTAATAAGAAATACCTCATCTTCTATTGATGGGGCAAACTCAGAATTAACAATTGCTAAAACAGAATTTCTTGTGAGTTCTAGTTTATGTTTTGCGATGAGTATAGAGGGTAACATTAGATTTATAAAAGCTTGTTTCTTTAGTGGCACGTCTAAATCTGATAAATCTATTGCAGATTGATATACATAAGCATCCACTAGTTTACCTACCTCATTTACAGTACTTACAGAAGAACCGCTCACCTCAATAAACTCAACATGAAATGTTTGAGCGAAAACTGAGGGAAACGATAAAAGTAGAAATACGAATAGAATGTATGTTTTTTTCATTTCTAAATAGTACCGAAATAAATACCTTAAAGTTTTATAAACCTAGATTTGTACGCTTTTAACTGATCAAATAACTCAATAAAATACGTCCCTTGTTGCAAATTGTCTAATGAAATCGAACCCTCATATTTATCAGAAACTAAAACCGCTCCAACAGTATTATATATTTTATAAACTACCTCTCCATTAAATGAATGTTGAATACGGATTTCGTTAGTGGCTGGATTAGGGTAGATTGCTAATTGATTAAGCTGACTCTTAGATACACTTAAATTATCGGGAGAAATGGTTCTATAAACCACTGCATTTTCGCCTCTGTTACGGTAAACAAGGTGAAAAGTATAAGACTCTTCATCAAACATTAAATCTACACTTTCTCTGTGCTCAATAGAGTCGCCCTGTGTAAAAGAAAAAGAAGACTCATATTCACCATTTTGGATTATCACACCAAAAAGATCTTTACGAGATTCTCTAAACTCCTCCCAAACAATCATTTGAACCTCTGAATTACCATCCATTCTTGGGTGATTTTGAGTACTATATCCCTCTTGATAATCAATTTCTGAAAACTCAAATATTTCATCATTCAAAACATCAGCTTTACTCATATACACTTGAGTGGTAGAGTTTGGCTTAGCCATCCAAGCACTGTAAAGGGTATCTCCAATCAAAAAGCCATCTGAAGAGGATACAGGACAAGAATTCACTTCCCATTCTGTAAGATCTGTTTCTACCGAGCTAGAGAAACTCGCTTCTTCATTTAGACTCACACGTACTTTAAAAGTTCTAATATTCTCATCATTATCACGGTAAGAAACTCCGTATGAAGACGTACCAGTAACTAAACTAGGAGTACAACATTCACAAGGTGTATCATCTATCGAAATCAAATCTGTGAAGGTAGTACCACCATCGTACGAACGAATTACAACTTGATCGGCATCTTCCCAGCTTGGACCATAATGAATGAAGGCTATAACTGGATTTCCATCAGGCAACACGATTACATCTATACCTTCTGCAAGCTCATCTCCTAAGTCGTAAGCAGTGATACTTTCTGTAAATGTAAGTCCACCATCGGTAGATTTTTGATAAGCAATTTGTTTAGGAGTAGAGTCTAGTATATAAGCGATATAAACAACATCTCCATTAGAAGCAATTGCTGGTCCAAGCTTTGTACCTGCCTGAAAATCTATTCCTTCAGAACTTACCAATTGTTCTCCTAACCAAGTACCATCTACCCTCTTATTCACAAAAATTTGCTTACCAGAAGTTGTTTTGGTAAACATAACCAATGGCTCGCCATCAATAAGACAAATACGAGGTCTCTTACTGGTAGATTCATTTGGGTTGATATATTCTATGTCAGAAAAATTGAGGGTTTGAGCAACCGAGGTAAAACTAACAATCAATAATAAAGAGAGGATAAGCTTTTTCATAATCAAACAATTGGTTGTTTAGACTCTAAAGATACAATTAGTCTTGAATGAGGATAGAAAAATGTTGATCTAATGGATTTAAAGCGGCTTTTAAGTGCTCCACAAAGGAATTTCCGTAGAGTAAATAGAATGGAATTATATTGTCGTACCGTTCTTGTAAGCTAGTACTAGGGAATAACTTGTTTTTTAATTGTGAAATTTGAGCAAGTTTAACTTGGTGTTTTTGCTTCTCAGACTTAGTCAATTTTTGTTCAATTTTAGCGAGAGTATTCAGCTGTTTTTGTTTTTCAGCGCTAATAGTTTTCTGTAAACCTTTGTCTATAGTTTTAGACAAAATCGAATTATACAAGTCCTCTATTTGTTTTAGTTCTTCATTTAATGAAATTTCAATTTCAGTATTTCTAGATACATACAATTTATGGAGTTCTATTTCTGAAGCAAAAAAATCTGAAACTTCGAATCCCAACAGCTTAATTTTGTGAAGTGATTTAGCCTCAATAATCAGAGCAGAATTTCTTAAGAATAACATCGGAAAAACAATTGAATTTTCAGCAAAAGTAGATTTTAGTTGCATCCAATAATTCACTTCTGCTCCACCGCCAATCATAGCTAAGTTTGGTAAAAGCAACTCTTTGTATAGCGGTCTTAATAGCACATTAGGACTAAAAAGTTCAGGATTATTTTCAATTTCCTTTTCTAATTCTGGCTTAGTAAATTTCAAATTAGTATTTAAAACTACATACTCCCCGCCTTGTAATTCAATTCTATTTCTACTTCCTTTTTGTTGGTAGAAAAAATTAATAGGTCGAACAAATGCTTGCGTTTTTGAAAGTTCAGCATTGGTAGATTCAATTAGAGTATGGTTAGCTTGCTCTAAAACATCTTTTTTAATGAGCGGTATAGCTTGCTGCTTTAAACCTTTTGTATCTGCATCTAAAACAACCAATCCGTATTTAGAAAAAAGTGCGTTTACTAGTGAACGAGTAGCGCTGGCTAAATCAGAATTATTTAAATAGGCTTCAGAAAGTAAACTATAAAGTTCTTTTGCATTTTCAGAAGTTCCTAAAATAGGCTTTAACTCTTCGAAAATAGAATGTAAGGAATTTGTAGAAATAGTACCAACCCCGCCTTTTTGATCTTGGTTCCACTCGAGTTTCTTACCAAAAAGATGCACATGGTTAACCTCCTCAAAATCGTGGTCTTCGGTAGCCATCCAATAAACGGGAACAAAATTGTATTCGGAGTATTCAGATTTTAATTTTTCAGTTAAATTTAGGGTGCTTATAATTTTATAAATAAAATACAAAGGACCTGTAAAAAGACAGAGCTGATGTCCGGTTGCAACTGTAAAAGTATTTTCTTTAGCTAAAGACTGAATATTGTCTTTCACCAAATGAGTAGTTTCTAGTCCAGAATATTGTTGATTCAAAGCAGCCACTAAAACCTTGCGGTTTAGTGGCTGTTTTTGTTTCTCTATTATTTGTTCTTTGAAATTCTCGAGCTTAGGAAGCCTATTGTAAAAAGGCGCTAAACTTTTATCACCAGAAATATAATCGAGTATAAATTTCGAAAATGATTTCGTTTGGTGGTATGGAATATCAATTAATCTCATGCAATAGGTTCAGCGTATAAATCGTAATCGCTTGCTTCGTAAACCTTCACTTGTACAAAATCACCTTGACGAACAAAGTGTTTTGTTGCGTCTATAAGTACTTCGTTATCTACATCTGGAGAATCGAATTCTGTACGTCCAATAAAGAAGTTCCCTTCTTTACGATCTACAAGAACTTTAAATTCTTTACCCACTTTAGCACTATTCAAGTTCATAGAAACCTCTTGTTGGATAGCCATGATCTCTTCGGCTCTAGCAGCTTTTACTTCCGCAGGAACATCATCTTCTAAAACATGAGCGGTCGTGTTTTCCTCGTGAGAATACGTGAACACGCCCAACCTATCGAACTTTGTGTCTCTTACCCAGTTTTTAAGAATTTCAAAATCCTCTTCTGTTTCACCAGGGAAACCAACGATTAAAGAAGTACGAATAGCCATATTTGGCACCTTCGTTCTAAAATCATTTAATAATGCATTTGTTTTAGCGAAGGTAGTACCACGTTTCATTGCCTTAAGAATAGGGTCAGAAATATGTTGCAATGGAATATCAATATAATTACACACTTTCTCTTCGTCTCTAATTACATCTAATACATCCTGTGGGAATCCAGTAGGGAATGCATAGTGTAAACGAATCCATTCAATTCCTACCACATCTTTTAAAGCCAAAAGCAAATCGGCTAAACGACGTTTTTTATAAATATCTAATCCGTAATACGTTAAATCTTGCGCAATAAGAATCAACTCTTTAACACCGTTTTTGGTAAGTTTTTCTGATTCTATAACGAGATCTTCTATCGATTTAGAAACGTGCTTACCACGCATTAAAGGAATCGCACAGAAAGAACAAGGTCTATCGCAACCTTCAGCAATTTTAAGGTAAGCGTAATGCTTAGGAGTAGTAGTTAAACGTTCTCCAATTAATTCATGCTTATAATCTGCACCTAATGCTTTAAGTAGTTTAGGTAGATCTGTCGTTCCAAAATACTGATCTACATCAGGGATTTCTTTTTCCAAATCTGGCTTATAACGCTCCGATAAACATCCTGTAACAAATATTTTTTCTACTTTACCGTCTTGCTTCTTTTGAACATAGTCCAAAATAGTATTTACAGACTCTTCTTTGGCGTTGTCTATAAATCCACAGGTGTTGATAACAACAATATTATTATCGTCCGATTCCGACTCGTGCTCAACGTCGATTTCGTTGGCTTTAAGCTGCCCCATAAGGACTTCAGAATCGTAAATATTCTTAGAACAACCTAGAGTTACTACGTTGATTTTGTTTTTCTTGTGTGATTTTGTGCGCATACGATTGAGTATTCAGGAGTCAGGAGTAAGAAGAAAGAATGTTATGATTGGTTTTATTTCATAACTTTCACATAAGAGAAAAGGATTTTACTTACCTCTTCTATTTTACTTCTCAGACATTGACTATCCTCGTTTGTTGTGTATTTTAAATCTTTAGCTAAAAGGATGTAGTAACGACATTCTTCTAAAGATGCTTGTGCAATATTCATAAACCGGAGTTTATCTTTTGTTCCAATTCGTTTATAACCCTCTGCAATATTAGCGGCAATAGAAACTGCTGCTCTTCTGTATTGAGAAGTCAAACCATAAAGTTCAGACTTAGGAAATAATGTAGATACTGAATAAACCTTTAATACAAATTGGTGGGCTTTTTGCCAAACAATTAAATCCTCAAAGCTTTTACTCTTCTCCATTACATTTCTAAATCTATACTATTATTTAAGTCAAATTTTTGACTCCTGAATTCTGACTCCTGAATTCTTATTTAAAAAGCGAATCTACAAATTCGACCTTATTAAATACTTGGAGATCTTCAATCCCTTCTCCTACTCCAATATATTTTACTGGAATTTTAAACTGGTCAGAAACGCCGATAACGACACCACCTTTAGCAGTACCGTCTAGTTTAGTTAAGGCAAGAGCAGTTACTTCTGTTGCTAAGGTAAATTGTTTTGCTTGTTCTATAGCGTTTTGTCCTGTAGAAGCATCGAGTACCAATAGTACTTCGTGGGGTGCATCAGGAATAATTTTCTGCATTACTTTGCGAACTTTTCCAAGTTCGTTCATAAGGTTTACCTTATTATGGAGTCTACCTGCAGTATCTATAATAACTACATCTGCGCCTTGTGTGGTAGCAGATTGTAGCGTATCGAAAGCTACAGAGGCAGGGTCAGAGCCCATTTTTTGTTTTATGATAGGAACATCAACACGTTGTGCCCAAATCTCTAATTGTTCTATTGCTGCAGCGCGGAAGGTATCTCCAGCACCTAAAACAACCTTTAATCCTTTCTTTTTTAGTTGATAAGCAAGCTTCCCAATAGTAGTTGTTTTACCAACTCCATTAACACCTACCACCATAATAACATAAGGTTTCTTGTCTTTAGGGATAGAGAAATCAGATAAATCTTCAGAATTATTTTCGGTTAAAAGAGCAGATATCTCCTCTCTTAGAATATTATTCAACTCCGAAGTCCCTAGAAACTTATCATTAGAAACGCGTTCTTCAATACGCTCAATGATTTTTAAAGTTGTGTGCACGCCAACATCAGAGGTAATTAACACCTCTTCTAAATTATCGAGAACATCTTCATCTACCGTAGATTTCCCAGCAACAACACGAGCCAACTTAGAAAAAACACTTTCTTTTGTTTTCTCAAGCCCCTTGTCTAATTTTTCTTTCTTCTCTTTAGAGAAAAAACTAAAAAACCCCATAAGTCTAAATTTATGTATATAAAAAAAAGCTTCTCTCAAATATAGAAAGAAGCTTTTACTCACTTAATAAAAAGCGACTTATTTTTTTGCAAGGAAATCTTTTACTTTGTCCTTAAGAATGATTTCCTCACGGAAAACATAAGAACCAGTTTTTTCAGATCTCACCATTTTAATTGCCTTTGTAATATCTTTAGCACCTCTTTTTTGTAAGGATGCAACTACTTTCTTAGCCATAACTTAACTTATTTAATTTCGCGGTGAACCGTCATCTTTTTCAACACGGGATTGTATTTTTTCAACTCCATACGATCTGGAGTATTCTTCTTGTTCTTAGTAGTAATGTAACGAGATGCACCTGGCTGACCAGATTTTCTGTGCTCTGTACATTCCAAGATTACTTGAACTCTATTACCTTTCTTTGCCATTGCTCTTCTATTTTATAAGGCTGCAAATTTAAAAACATTTCTGTTAGTATACAAGCCTATTCTACTTAATCTTCTTTTTTTTCGAATAGAAATAATTCTTCCGAAAATTTAACATCCTTCTCATCAGTGTTTCCTAGGTATAGGCACTGATAATTAGAGTTCGGAAAAATACGAAATTTCTCGGTATTTCCAACACTTATCTCTATTGGCATATTAAAATTATCATCTGCAGCATTCCACTTATAATAAAATTCTAATTTCCCTCTTTTATTTTTGAACTTATAAGTCAATATAGGCAAAGCTCCGTGAGCTAAAAACTGTTGAAATATGCGCTTTAAATCAAATCCGGACTTAGCACACATATAATCGATAATCTCAGCTCCATCACAATTTTTTAATGCAAAATCGTTAGCTATATCTTTTACAATAGAAAACCAAAGGCTATCATTATTGAGTGTATTTCGGATAGAATGCAACATCCAAGAGCCTTTATAATACATATCGGTTGAATTCCCTTTATTATTCACACCATGTACGCCCAAAATTGGACTACGAGCACTAATAAAGTCTTTTTGATACAGTAGGTATTCGAGCATGGAAGTATAGCCATAAATCTGCTCTACATACAAAGCTTCGGTATAGGTGCAAAAGCTTTCGTGTATCCACATGTCAGATAGGTCATTCATGCTTACACTATTCCCCCAATACTCATGACCCGATTCGTGAATTACAATGAAATCGAAATCCATATCGCCAGGATAACGGCCTAAATAACCAGGTTTATATTTATTTCCGTAAGCAATAGCACTTTGGTGTTCCATCCCTAAATAAGGCGATTCAACTAAAGCATAACCATCGTTCCAAAAAGGGTACGCACCAAAAAGCTCCTCGTAAACTGCTAACATTGGTTTTACTTGTCCAAACTGCTTAATCGCTTTTTCTTCATTCCCTTTTAGTACATAATAATCGAGTGCTAATGTATCGGAATTCGAAATGTATGCATCTTCCAAATGACTATAATCGGCAATATTTAAAGTGACATTATAGGTGTTAATCGGATAAGAAACCTTCCAAGTAGAAACTCTTTTATCTTCTACCATAGAATCAGCTTCCAAATTACCATTTCCTATAAATCGCACTTCCTTGGGTACCGAACAAGTAATACGCATACTATCTGGCTCGTCGGATAAATGATCTTTACAGGGCCACCAAGCCGAAGCTCCTAAGCCCTGACAAGCAACTCCTATCCAAGGCAAACCCTGTTTGTCTTTCTTCCAAACAAAACCACCATCCCAAGGAGCGTTTTTAGCAGCTATTGGCTTTCCATGGTAATAGACGCGTACATTTTCTGTTGCCCCAACCGTAAACTCGAGTGGAAAATTTATAAAAAACGCATCGAAGCTCCTACTTATCTCACAGAGAGTTCCATTATACACAACACTATCAATGCTGAGGCTTTCAAACAAATCTAATTGCATTTTTGAGGAGTCTGCAAGAACGGTAAAAGCAATATCATTGAAACCAGAAATAGATTTAGACTCAATATCTATTTCGATATCTAAATTGTAGTAATTAACATCAAACCAAGATCTCTCAGGAGACAAGGCACCTCTTAGACTGTCTTTTTGAGTAAAATCTTGAGCATGAAGAGTACTTAAAGCTATAAAAAAAATGACTAACCTATGCATTATCTATTTGATTTTGAAGGTAAAAATATTAGTATCATAGAGGGCATAATTTTAGCCTATCCTTTGTAGAGAAACTTAAAGGCTACTAGATTTGAATTCTATATAAACTTCAAATCTCTATAAATTGAATTAGCCACACGCTCCGAAGCGCCAACACCACCAAGTAGCAAACGTAAATCAGTATACTCTTTTTGCATTTCTTTTGCGCTATCGTCTAGCAGAATTGTTTTTAATTCCGCTACCATATTTTCGATTGTTAAATCGTCTTGCAAAAGCTCTTTAACAATTTCTTTATCGCTTATTAAATTCACCAAGGATATGTATTTAATATCAACCAACAACTTTGCAATAGCAAAAGACAATTTACTTGTTTGGTAACACACTACCTGAGGAACATTAAATAAAGCGGTTTCTAAAGTGGCAGTACCCGAACTTACCAGTGCTGCATCAGCTTGTTCAAACAAAGAATAGGTTTTATTATACACTACTTTTATAGATGAGTTGGAGAAGAAAGACTGATAAAAATCATCGCCTAGTGCTTGTACGCCTGCAATAATAAAATCGCAGTTTGGAAATTGCTTTTCTACCTCCAACATTTTAGGTAGCATTTTAGCTAATTCTTGAACCCTACTTCCAGGTAATAAAGCAACCAAAGGTCTCCCCTCTTGCTTCCATAAAAACTTTTCTTTTTGCACGTCTTCTTTATACTTAGCTACCGCATCTAAAAGCGGATGCCCTAAATATTCTACTTCATAATCGTATTGTGCATAGAATGCTTTTTCGAAGGGAAGTATGGCATAAAGTTTCTTTACGTATTTTTTTATATCGTATACCCTATTTTTCTTCCAAGCCCAAACTTGCGGAGAAATATAATAGTAAACGGGTATATTTTGCTGTTTGGCGAATTTTGCTATTCGCATATTAAATCCAGGATAATCTACTAAAATAAGTGCGTCTGGTTGAAACTCTAAAATATCTCTCTTACAGAAACTCAAATTCCCTAAAATGGTTCTCAAATTTAAAATCACTTCTAAAAAGCCCATAAACGCAAGATCTTTATAATGCTTCACCAAAGTTGCACCTTGAGCTTCCATTAATTCTCCTCCCCAAGCACGCACATTCATTTCAGCATCCTTCTGCTTTAAATGTCGCATTAAGTTCGAAGCGTGTAAATCGCCAGAAGCTTCGCCAGAAATTATATAGTATTTCATTCTTATTCTTTTAGCGCTGTTGCTTCAATTTCTATAAGTAAATCGGGGTGAATTAATCTCGAAACCTCTACCAAAGTACAGGCAGGCATCACCTCTTCGAATAAATAAGCATGTACTTTTGCAACCTCTTCCCACATAGAAATATCGGTAATAAAAATACGCGTTCTTATTACATCTTCTAGTCCAAATCCAGCTTCAACCAGAGTGTGTTCTATCTTTTTTATAATATACTCCGTTTGCAATGTAATATCATCTACTCCTATAATAGCAGAACCTTCGGTTGCTGTGGTTCCCGAAACCTCAATAGTATTTCCTATTTGTACGGCTCTAGAATATCCGAAAACTTTTTCCCATTTTGTATTAGAGCTCCAATTAGTACGCATTAAAATTCTAACATATTATGGTGAATAATATACCAAGCAGCCAAAACGAAAGTACTTAAAAGCATACCTCTACCCAATTTATCTTTTTTGTGCTTGGTAAGAATAATCCTAAAAATTGGAAAATTAATAAAAATAGCTATCACTTGCATTGTAGAAACCCTAAGAGGGTTTACATCCAGAGTTAAATCGAGTAGGCTCAAAATAAGCGCGTAGGAAACCATCGGAATTAGCACTCCTAAAGCAATACCTAGTAGTACATTATCTTTTAACTTATCCATTATTCCAAGATTTTAATTGATTAATAGCATGGTGTGCAGTTACGTCAAATTGTACAGGTACAACAGACACATAATTATTTTCTAAAGCCCAAATATCGGTATCTTCTCCACTATCGTAGTTTACAAATTTACCAGTAAGCCAATAATAGGTTTTCCCTTGTGGACTTACACGTTCGTCAAATTCTTCCTCCCAATTACCATTTGCTTGACGGCAAATTTTAACACCTTTTATTGGCGTATCAGAAAGTTTGGGAATGTTTACGTTTAAACAAGTTCCTTTAGGTAAGCCATTTTCTAAAACTTGTTTTACGATTTTAGAGATATAGGTATCGCAATGAGAAAAATCGGCATCGTGAGAATGATCTAATAAAGAAAACCCAATAGAAGGTATTCCTTCAATAGCACCTTCTACAGCAGCAGACATAGTACCGGAGTACAATACGTTTATAGAGGAGTTGGAACCGTGATTAATTCCTGAAACACATAAATCTGGTTTGCGAGGAAGCAATTTATTAATCGCCAATTTCACACAGTCTACGGGAGTTCCAGAACATGCGTATTCCATTTGACCCCCTTCATCTATATGTACTCTTTCTACGTGTAAAGTAGAATCTAAAGTTATAGCATGTCCCATTCCTGACTGCGGTCCGTCTGGAGCTACAACTACTACATCGCCCACATCTTTCATTAAACGAATTAAATAACGAATCCCGGGTGCAGTTACCCCGTCGTCGTTCACTACTAATATTAATGGTCTTTGTTTACTCATAGCTCTATTTTATCTAATTCTATAAAAACGAAATTAGTTCGCCCTGATTTAAGAAATAGTTTTACAAAACTATCGTTTTCATTTTAATCGCAATCCTTACATTTGTAAAAACTCAATCTGATTTTATGATTATTCTATTTATAGCCTTTATGCTCGTTGGATGGGCGGTACAATCCAAATTAAAATCGAAGTTTAAACACTACGGAGCAATACCTTTAGCTAATGGTATGAGTGGCAAACAGGTTGCCGAAAAAATGCTAGCAGACCATAACATTACTAATGTACGCGTTATTAGCACTCCCGGTAAATTAACCGATCACTACAACCCTAAAGACATGACGGTAAATTTAAGTCCTGAGGTGTACGAAGGTAAAAGCATTTCTGCCGCTGCAGTTTCTGCCCACGAATGTGGACACGCGGTACAACATGCTACGGCTTATAAGTGGTTACAAATGCGTTCGCAAATGGTACCTATTGTAGGTGTAAGTTCAAAAATGCTGAATTTCATTTTCCTTGCGGGAATGTTTGGCATGGGTGTTTTACATATGTTTACGATGGATATGGTTATTTTGGCAGTTATATTCTTTCAAGCTATGATTACTATTTTCAGTGTTATTACGCTTCCAGTAGAATACGATGCTTCATACAGAGCAGTAGTATGGTTAGAACATGCAGGTGTAGTACAAGCAGATGAATTAGAAGGTGCCAACGACGCTCTAAAATGGGCCGCAAGAACTTATTTGGTTTCTGCAATTGCAGCAGTTACCTATTTAGCATATTACGTAATGATGTATTTGGGAGGCAGAGATTAATCATTTTTTTCGACTTATCAAAAAAGCCGTTTGAGAAATCAAACGGTTTTTTTTTAGACGAATAATGAATTGATAATACACTCCGTAAATTTAATAAATAGTATTTAAAGGGTTTACTAAAACAATGTTAGTATAACATACTATGGTATTATGTAATTCAAAAGCATCGACAACAGAGCGAAACTTGCCAATTTTATTATATTTGTTGAATTCTAATTTTACGATCAAAAAAGAAACAGAATGAAAATCAAATCTATACTAGTAGCTTTCGCAAGTATCTTATTGGCACAAAGCAGTTTTGCACAAGAAAAAACAATAGAACTCGAAGACATTTGGGCTAGCAGAATCTTTTCTCCAGAATGGGTTTGGGGTTTAAACTCTATGAACGATGGTGTTCACTATTCTTCAATGAATTACGGAAATGGAAATGTTTACGTGACCGAATATTCCTACGAAACTGGAGATTCCGTTTCTACCATTATAGATTCTAAAAACTTTGAAGACTTAAATTTTGACGATTATAGTTTTAGTAAAAACGAGCAAAAAGTTTTGCTTCCTACAGCTACCGAATCTATTTACCGTCATTCTACACGTTCTAAGTATTATATATACGATAGAGAAACTAGGAATGCTTTAGAATTATCTACTGGAAAACAAAGACTAGCTCAGTTTTCTCCAGATGCTACTAAAGTTGCCTTTGTTAGAGAAAACAACATCTTTATTAAAGATTTAAAATCTGATTTGGAAACGCAGGTTACCACCGATGGTGAAATGAATAAAATTATTAACGGAGCTACAGACTGGGTTTACGAAGAGGAGTTCGCTTTCGACAATGGATTCCAATGGAATTCAAACGGAACCAAAATAGCTTTTTACAGATTTAACGAAGAAGCGGTTCCAGAATTCAGCATGGATATGTTCTCGGCACTTTACCCTAGTCAAACTCGTTTTAAATACCCTAAAGCTGGGGAAGCTAATTCTACCGTAGAGATTTTTATTTACGATGTAGCTTCAAACAAAATTGTTGAAGCAGCTATAGAAACAGAAGACGAGTTTTACATACCACGTATAAAATGGACGAAAAACGAAAATATACTTTCGGTACAGAGAATGAATCGTCACCAGAACAATTTAGATTTCATTTTAGTGAATGCAAACGACGGTTCTGCTAAAACGATTTTCACAGAAACAGACGAAGCGTATATTGACGTGACCGATAATTTGACTTTCTTAAACGATGGCGAACACTTTGTGTGGACGAGCGAAAAATCGGGTTACAACCATATTTATCTTTATAATCTAAAAGGAAAACAAGTTCGTAAAATCACAAAAGGCGACTATGAAGTTACCGATTTCTATGGAGTAGATGAATCTACAAATACCGTTTATTTTGCATCTGCAGAACGCAGTGCCATGCATAGAGATGTGTATTCTGTTCAACTAAATGGAAGAAACAAAAGAATGCTTACGAACAGAGTGGGGACTAACTCAGCTACATTTAGTACGAGTTATAAATACTTCATCAATCAACATTCTGATGCAAATACGCCTTATCACTTTAGCTTGTTTGATGCTACAGGAACAGAAGTTCGTACGTTAAAAGACAACGCTACTTTAAACGAAACTCTTGGCAACTATGCCTTGAGCACAAAGGAGTTCTTCAACTTCGAAACTACCGAAGGTGTAAACCTGAACGCTTGGATGATGAAACCACACGATTTTGATGCAACAAAAGAATACCCTGTATTTATGTATTTATACGGTGGCCCAGGTTCTCAACAAGTAACCGATGCTTGGGGTGGCTCTAATTTCTTATGGTTCCAAATGCTTACGCAGCAAGGCTATATTGTAGCTTGTGTAGACAACCGTGGAACGGGAGCTCGAGGAGCAGAATTTAAAAAATGCACTTACCAACAATTAGGTAAACTAGAAACGCAAGATCAAATAGAAGCCAATAGACATTTAGCGAGTCTTCCCTATGTTGACGGTTCTAGGATTGGAATTTTTGGTTGGAGCTATGGTGGTTATATGTCATCGCTTTGTTTATTAAAAGGAGCGGATGATTTTAAAATGGCTATTGCTGTTGCTCCGGTTACCAACTGGCGTTATTACGATTCTATTTACACAGAGCGTTATATGAGAACTCCACAAGAAAACGCTTCAGGTTACGACGACAATTCTCCAATTAATCATGTAGAAAAACTAAAAGGGAAATACCTATTGGTACACGGTTCGGCAGATGATAATGTGCATTACCAAAACACCATGGAGATGACGACCGCCTTAGTAAATGCCAATAAACAATTCGACTTGTTTATTTACCCAAATAAGAACCACGGTATTTATGGTGGCTATACCAGATTGCATTTATTCACTAAAATGACCAATTTCATTAAGGAGAACTTATAGTTCATAAATTTTCCCTATTTTCGAACTTTCTATATAAAAAAACCATAATGACAAAAGACAACGAATTATTCGGACATCCAAAAGGACTCTTTGTTCTTTTCTTCACAGAAATGTGGGAGCGTTTTTCTTACTACGGTATGAGAGCTATTTTAGTTCTTTATTTAGTATCACAAACTACTGGAGATAACCCGGGATTAGGATGGACCACTGGAGAAGCTTTAGCTTTGTATGGATGGTATACTATGTTGGTTTATGTAGCTTCTATTCCTGGTGGATGGATTGCTGATAGAATTCTAGGTCAAAAGAAATCTGTTTTAATTGGTGGACTTACGCTATGTATAGGACACGGGATATTAGCCGTAGAGGAAATGTGGGCATTTTACACAGGTCTTGGTTTAATTATAGCAGGTGTTGGTTTACTAAAGCCTAACATTTCTACTATGGTAGGTGGATTATACGCTCCAGGAGATAGTCGTAGAGATAAAGGTTTTACTATTTTTTATATCGGTATCAATATTGGTGCTTTTCTTTCGAGTTTAATTGTAGGTGTAGTAGGTGAACTTTACGGATGGCACTACGGTTTCGGTTTAGCCGGTATTGGGATGTTATTAGGTCAAGCTGTTTATATGGGAGGACAAAAGCATCTTGCTGAAGTTGGTAACTTATTAAAGCATACTGATAACCCTGAAGCAAAAGCTAAATTCGATCAACCCCTTACGAAGATTGAAAAAGACAGAGTAATCGTTCTTTTATTATCCTTCTTAATCGTTATAGTTTTCTGGGGTGCATTTGAGCAAGCTGGAGGATTAATGAATATTTACACATTAGAGAAAACAAATAGAGTTATTGCAGGAATGACTATTCCAGCTTCTGTATTCCAATCTTTAAATGCTGCATTTATTATCTTATTAGGTACTACTGTTGCTGGATACTGGGTTAAGAGATCAAGTAAAAACAAAGAGGCTTCTTCTTTGTTTAAGATGGCTGTAGGTACTATGATTATGGGTCTCGGTTTCTTATTTATGACTGCTGCTTCTGCACAGTTTGAGTCGAACGGAGAATCTGCTATGTACTGGTTGGTATTTGCGTATTTATTCCACACAATTGGTGAGCTT
>Ga0115003_10001015_pt1 | contig 24955 bp, 16 predicted proteins | sample ArcticOcean_MG_C_7_FD_88736 | JGI IMG/M metagenome (GOLD analysis project Ga0115003, IMG submission 88736) | Marine microbial communities from western Arctic Ocean - ArcticOcean_MG_CB11_88 | ecosystem: Environmental > Aquatic > Marine > Oceanic | place: Arctic Ocean: Canada Basin | collected... | reverse complement strand
TTTTTATTTTTCCGTCCACTCGTACACCCGCCACCGTTGGTTTGGCTTCGCCGTATCTCGAACGTGCGGGAAGGTCTTACCCGGCGCGCGCGGGAACATATTGCATTCCTGGGGGTCACAGTTCTCGATGAACGCCTTCTCCCAGAAGCAAATCGCTTCGTACTTCTTCGGGTTCGCTTTGAACTCTTCGATGCATTTTTGTATCGTGCCCAGACCGCCCTTGACCAGTTTCTTCGGCGGCCCTTCATACTTCGCGCCAGTGCTCGAGAAGCAGTCCAAGACCCACTTACCGTCGGGCGATGTCATATCTTCCCCTGAGAACCGCTTCTTGATCTCATCAGCTATTGCGGCTTCTTTAGCGGCAAAATAAGCGGCGAGCTTTTTGTCCTCGCCGGCTTTGTCGTACTTGCGTAAACTCCACGCCTTCATATCCTCCGCGCACAGCGTGAATGTCGTGAAAATGGAAAAGAACTCCTTCTTACTCATCCAAAATAGACCGTCTTCTTTCCCTTCCGGTTTAAGAAACGCCTTCACTTCCAGGTGCTTCTTCCACCTCGGTCCGTTATCGTTCCACTGACCGACCGCAAGCTCGGTGCGTCCATGCGGGTTACGCACCTCCACCATGTCGTGTGTGGTCCCGGCCACGTTACGCACACAACGCAGCAACGAGTACGCGTGAAAATCAACTATGCCCTGCTTCTTTAAGTTCTCGGGCGCGTGACATGTCATCACGTAGTTCGCGTCGTCCCACGCGCACATCTTGTCGAACATCTCATCCTCGCTCAAGCTGTCCGCGTATCTGTCCCAGGTTGAGTTTTCCCCATCCACGTTTTCTGGCCAAGTAGTACGAGTGATCCACGGGGCTTTTTTATTTCTCCCCCCGCCAAGAGAAGGCACACAAGTGAAGTAATACTGCTTGTGAATTCCCGTGAGCATAGCAAACGGGTCAGGCGTAATATCACCGGGTTTGTACCCTCCAGGGGCGGCGATCGATCGCTCTCTCAGGAGAGCCCCCGCATCCCCTACGATGCCGTCGTACCCGCCGCAGTGCGCCGCTAACGCTTTCTCCAAGTAACACACCCAAAGCTCGTTACTCTGCGACGCTGCCGCGAACTTCAAATTCCCGCCTTCGTCAATCGGAAGCCGCTCGTCCACGACGTAGTCCACCGTTTCACATTTCCCCGTTTCATGGTGCACGCGGTATAGAGTGATCGTGTATTTACTCGGAGCATCGCTCGGCAACGAGCGTATATTTTTCGTCTTCGCGAACACCTTTTCGATCGCTCCCGGGAACTCGGCGAGGGCGGATATGGCCGACACGAGCCAGCAATCGCCTACCTGGCCTTGATTGATATCGTTCGGGTAAGCGTTTTTCATTAATCGCAAATTTCGTTTTTCGAGGAGGCCTTGTCCTCGCCCGGGACACGCCCAATCGAGCTTTTTCCCTTCGAAAGTTTTTAGCACTCAGTCGGTGACGTCGTCGCGCCAGTCGTTTTTGTTCACCGCAGGCAAACGTTTGTACGACGCCAACCACTCGTACACCTGCCACCGTTGGTTTGGCGTCTGCGCCGGATTTCGAACGTGCGGGAAGGTCTTACCCGGCGCGCGCGGGAACATATTGCATTCCTGGGGGTCATAGTTCTCGGTGAACGCCTTCTCCCAGAAGCAAATCGCTTCGTACTTCTCCGGGTTCGCTTTGAACTCTTCGATGCATTTTTGTATCGTGCCCAGACCGCCCTTGACCAGCTTCGGCGGCGGCCCTTCATACTTCCCGCCTGCGCACAAGAAGCAGTCCAAGACCCACTTACCGTCGGGCGATATCATATCTTCCCCTGAGAACCGCTTCTTGATCTCATCAGCTGTTGCGGCTTCTCGAGGGGCTTCTTGAGGGGCTTTAGTAGACTTGTCATACAGCAAACGCAAACGTTTGTTCGTCTCGTCCATCACGACACGTGTGGATGCGAAGCACGCGAAGCAACCCATCGATGCACAACTTCTGCGCGTGCTTACTGTTATTATGTCGTATATGTCAGCACTACATTTGGTACAGCAGGTGTCTATTGTCTCGGACAAGTCTCCGAGTGCGTCGGCACTCTGGTCCACCACGACACGTGTGTCGGCACTCTGGTCCACAACCTCTACGCCTGTTTATTATTATTACGCGAACTTTGCGATACACAGCGCGACTGGCGCGATACACTGGCGCGAACATTATAACGGAGTTCCCGCCGCGTCGCCGCCAACATAATATGGGGTTTAAAGCGCGCGTGCGCGGCAAGACTGGACGAGGTGGTTACAGATTCGAAACAGGTCACCGCGTTTCTCTAGCCGCGTCAGACTCAGAAAAACACGTTTTACAGACACGTGGACAAAAATAACTGCTGACCACATACTTCCGGTTCCTCGGACTCGGACGTGCCGTTTATTTTCCAGCCAGAATCCAGATGCGCCGCGGGCGCATTTTGATACCCCCCCACACGACATTTAGCTCCAATTACCGACGTCACGGGCGCAGCGCGCGACCTGTGATGCAGTGCCACGACCCTCTTTCTTTCGCGCTAATTTGCGCGTCATGCTTCTTCGTTTGGGGGGACCAAAACTTGATGGCCCCCAACCTGTCTCAAATTGCCGCGTGCTTTAAGTTCGACGACGCCGAGCGTGACGCGAAGCTGGGCGGCCAGCTCTCCGTTGCGTTTTTCCTGCTCGGTTTGCCTGCTACTTTAATCATCGGGCTGCTTTGTGACGTCGTGCAACGCAAACAAGTATTGGTAGCCACTCTACTGTTGGGACAAGGCCCGTGTTTACTCACGATCTTCGTCACCCAGTTTTGGCAGCTCTTCGTGTTGCGCGCGCTGACGGGCATCGCGGTGGGCGGCGCTTTACCCTTGGTGTACAGCATCACAGGCGACTTGTTTCCCAAGTCGTCGCGGACACACGCCAGCGCGCTGGTGGGCATCGTGAGCTCGCTGGGGAGCATGACCGGCCAGGGCATCGCGGGGTTCATGGGGCCGAGTTACGGGTGGCGATTGCCGTTTGTAGTCGTCGCGGCGCCCGGGCTGTGCGTGGCGTTCTTAGTCTGGCGGTTCGCGGAGGAACCGAAACGGGGGGGGGCGGAGGGGTCCCGCGCGGTGATGGATTATGTACGACCAGGTGAGAAAGACAGTGCTTTCGAACATATCGCTTCAAAGACGTCATCTTCAAAGAGCTCATCTTCAAAGGAGGTTTCGGAAACCGAAAGGAACGCGCCGCCGCCGTCAATCACGTTCGGGTCGCTGCTAAAGGATTTCGCAAAAAAATCGAAATCCGTGTTCGCCCGGAAAACCAACGTCCTGGTGTTCCTGCAGGGTATTCCCGGGTGTGTGCCGTGGAGCATCATCGGCGTGTTCATGAACGACTACCTTGCAGTGGACAAAGGCTTGGGAGTGACGGCGGCGACGGCGGTGCTGATGTGTTTCGGGGCGGGCGCGCTGTTCGGGACAATCGGCGGCGGTTTCGTTGGCCAATCGCTGTACAACCGCCAGCCGTTTTACGCCACGGCGTTCATGGGCGCCGCCGCGGTGGGTGGGATCTTCCCGTGGCTGTTTCTCGTGGACTACGACGGGTACGACGTTGGGAACGCGGGGAGCATGCGACGCGTTTACCTAACCGCGACATTCGCTGGGTGCCTGTGTTCGGTAACGGGAGTCAACGTGCGCGCCGTGACCGTGAACGTGAACAAACACCACGAGCGAGGCACCGCGTTTGCGTTTTTCAACCTCACGGACGACCTAGGCAAGGGATTCGGGCCCGTGCTCTGCGCGTTTTTTATTCGAAAAATGGGACGCCAACGCGCGTTTGATTTCGGGTTCTGGTGTTGGGTGCCTTGCGGAGTGCTTTGCGTGCTGTGCGGGTTCACGGTGCCGCACGACGAGGCCCGGGTGCGGAGGGAAGCGCGAACACTGGGGGAGAATTCGGGAGACGGAACGTCGGAAACCGCGGCGTTGTTAGGGGGGGGGGATAAAATGGTCTAGAGCAATAGCATTGTCACGGAGTGTGATTCTTTTTAGCAAGCGCCGAAGCGTCGTCGGCTTTTCCCGAAACTGAAAATGCGAGTGACGTCACCTCCTTTAACAATCGGAATTCACGACACCCCCTCTCCACCGCCATCTCACCCCCCCCCGCGCGCGATGGTGGAAGGCCACGGCGTGCACCGCGTCGCGGTGACGCACCGACGCGCGCTCGTGGGGAAGCGTTTCGCGACCACGTCTCCGAACGGGAAGTTCGAACAAGGCGCGCGTGCTATTGATGGCGTGAAGTTACGCAAGGTTGAGGTCATCGGGAAAAACCTCTTCTACAAGTTCGGCGGCCACGACGACGGCTCCACCGACCGCGGTTCCATCGTGCACGTCCACTTCGGCATGAGCGGGCGGTTCGGGGTTTTCTCCGCGGACACCGCGCCTGAGGTGACGCCAAACACGCGCTTGAAACTGGAAGGCCACGGATTGGTCGCGTTGCTTTCCGCGATGACCGTGAATCTTATTGACCACGAAACGTACGCCAAAAAGTGCCAAACCCTGGGGCAAGACCCGCTGCGGGAAGACGCGTGCGCTGAAACGCTGTGGGGTAAGTTTTCCAAAACCAGGAAAAGTGTTGGCGCGGCTTTGATGGACCAGACCATGTTCGCTGGCGTGGGGAACATCTACCGCGCGGAGATTCTGTACAAAGCGGGGGTGCACCCGGATGAATCGTGTACAGACTTGGCGCGCGGCACTTTCGACGCGCTGTGGCACCACACCGTGGAGCTGATGCAGCGAGGTTTCGTCAACGGAAGCATCCTCACCGTGGACCCGGAGGAGGCGCTCGTTTTGGGCGAGCCGTGGACCAGGCGGTACGTGTACAACCAAACATCGTGCGGCCGGTGCGGGGACAGAGTGAAGGTGTGGGACATCGCCAACAGAACCGTGTACGCGTGCGAGACGTGCCAACCGTTGCGAAAGAACTCGGGGGTTTCGGGACAAACGCAACCCGCGAAAGGCGAGGCAAAAGCCTTCGTGCCCTTCGTGTCGCACTGCGCGCCCGACTCACCTGCGACTACTTTATTGGAACCCTCGCGGCTCACCGTGGCGCAGCTCAAAGCGAGGCTGGAGGAAAAGGGGTGGCCGTTTGGGCTGAAGAAGACGGCGAAGAAACGGGAGTTGGTGGCGGCGGCGTTGGCGGCGTTTGCGCCCGAGAAACTCGACACCAAAGAAAAGCCGTCGCAAAGCTGTGAAGTCGAAGCACCCCACGACTCGCCTTTACGACCGCCGGTTGGTGTTCCCTTCACCCGATCGAGAATCGCCACCCCCACAACGCCCGGCACGAAGGCGCTTGAGCACCAAATGAACTCCGCCCGAAACGCCGCGCTCGAGAAAATCGCGGCGGGGGAAAAGGGAAACGTGGAACACGTCGCGGCGGCGGATGACGAAACGGTTTCGGCGAAAGCGATGCAGTATTTAGTCAGAACTAAAAAGAAACGCTCGGAAAGATCGCCTGCGAAGCGACGCAAGGTGCCTGAAAAAACCGACCCGAGCACGCCAGACCCTGTGGAAAAGAAACGAAACCCGCGTGGTGTGCTTTTTCAATAGCTAAGTTGTGTAACCTTACTCGATTAGTAAATCTAAAGCGCGTCTTCCTCGCCGTCGCCGTGCCGCCGCGTCGCAAATTTTCCCTTCAACCCACAGCCCGTCCACCACCTCTTTTCCGTCCACATCCAAAACCCCCGCTCCGTTCGGGATCCCCCCCCTCCACGCCCCGTCGAAGGACCCGCCGTTTTTATACCTCAAAACGCCCCGGCCGTTCGGAACACCACCCGCCCACCGCCCTTCGTACACATCCCCGTTCCCGTACTCCATCTGACCGGTCCCTTCGCTTTTGTTGTCGAACCACTCGCCTTGGTACGTCGCGTCACCTTGGTACTCCACGCGAACCATTCTTCGGTTGGTCCCAGACCGGTCGCGATCAAGCACGGACGCTAACCGGTGTTTCACCGCGTCTTTGGGTGTGACCTCTTGATCACTGTCGTCGGAACCCCCCCCACCGGCGCTACCCCAGCCGAACAGACCGACTTTCTTTTGTGTTTGCTTTTTGGAAACGGAAGACGCGGCGGCGGCAGCGGCCGCGATATCCCCCACGTCGTCGTCGTCGAAATCGTCGTCGAAACCGCCGTCACCCGCGGCGAGGGGTTTGTACCCGATCACCTGCCCGAGCAACAGCGGGTCTTCCTCCAGTTCACGAATACGAAGCGGCACTTGGGGGGTACCGATTCCTGGAGGCAGGGGAACGGACGTGATTTGTCCGGTCCGATCTGCGCCGACGCCGACGGTTCCCTGTGCTTGTTTCCTCTCCCGGGCGTCACCGGGCTGAGTCGATCCTGGCAGAGTTGAATCACCGTCCGTCGCGGCGACGCCCGGTTTGTTTTCGCCAACCGCCGAGTCGGAGTCGTGCGCGACTGTTTCTGTTTCCGGGAAATCTTCGGCGTCTTCCACTTCGACGTCTTCCTCTTCGACTTCTTCGAACATAAATTTCGCTCCCGCCTCCGCCCTGGTCTCCGGAACCGCCACCGCCTTCTGCACGTCTTGCGGCGCCGGCATGGGCAACGCGGTCGGGTCCGGCACTTGTGCCTGGGTAGCTCGCTTCGGAGGCATGGGAAGCGGCGGCAGTTTCTTTTGCGAAATTTCCGACGGACCCGAACCGCCTTCGCCGCCTTCACCCCCCGCCTCGCGCCGCACGGATTCACCGCGCGAAACACCACTGCCCTCCTCGCCTCGCAAAAGCCCGGTAAGCCGCGACTTTCCCTCCACACCGCTTCCCGGTACCTCGGCACTCGCGGTCATCAACTCGTCATGCCCCTCCTGGTGCTCCTCGACCATCTTTCCGGGATCACCGAGGCCGAGTTTCCTCAACATATCCCCCGTCAGTTTCTGCGCGGGCCGGTTCGCTTCTTGTTGTTGTTTTTCTTGTGACTCCCTCGCCTCGCGTTCGGTTCGTTGTTTCAACCCAACGCTCTCCACGCTCACGCGCGTACTCATCCCGGGAATCGCAGGGAAGGACATACCCAGCGAGAACTTCTTTGAATCTTTCTTTTTGGGCAAAACCGATTTCGACCCGTTCCTCGCTGCCGCGACCTCCGGCGCCGTGCTCACTAACAAGGTAACCAAAATTTGATCCGGCGGCGCCCGGGGGTCCGGTTTCGCGTGCGTTATGATCTGCGGCACGTTCGCGCCTACCAGGTCAGCGAGGGTGTCGGACGCACAACGCACCGCGGTTTCGGTCAAGCTCGCGCTGGTTTGAATGCTCATCACTATGAATTCACATTCCCGGAACACGGCGCTCGGGAGAAACGGGCTGGTCTCTGCCGCCGTCGCGGTTGCTGTGCGAATCGCGGCCGACTGCCCGTCGTCTTGTGAAAAGTTCAACTCCAACGACGCGGTGCCGTACCCAACAACGACGACGCCACAGCCGTTTTTCGCGTTGCTATTAGGCCGTCCCACCACCAAAGCCCGGAACGTCTCGGGCGACAAAACCTTTTCGTAACGCCAAGGTCGGTTTTTGTTTCGTCGCGCGCGTTCCCCCGAACTCTCGCTCGCGGCGCCGTCCAACCCGATCCACGCGGGCGACCGTAACATCTCAAGCACCGTCCACGCGCTCCACTGCACCGTGGCGTCCGCCAGCTGCGTCACCTCCGTCACGGTCAGCGGGTCGCCGTTGGCGGAGACGCCGCTGGTTAAGTTTTCCTGAGGCACCACGGTCACGGCGTCCGCGTACTTTTGCGCTTCGCGTAACAAATCAATCGCGTCTGTGGTTTTCCGGGGCCCTTCAAACGCGAACGGGGTCATCACGCTCACGATTAGTACCGGCCCGGCATGCGTGATGCCCTGTGACCCTCCCTTGGTGAACCACCCGCCCCCGCGCGTCACGCCGTCTTTTACCTTTGCGATTTCCCGTAAAACAACCGCGTTCACGCCTCGGGCTTCCGACGCAGACGCGATCACCACGAGTACGTTCGGGGGCAGGTCGCTATTGCCCCCGTTCAGAATACCCCGGGCCGCCGCAGCCGCGTTTTCCTCAACCGCGGTGGCGGTAGGGTCCACGTTTCCGGGGGGTAAACGCCAGCGGTTGGGGGCGAGCGCGGACTGCAGCGCGTTCGCGTCCGCGCTTAACGACCAGAACTGCGCGTTTGGCAAACCGCCTTTAGCGACCAAACGGTCCACCACCGCGCATCCGCGCGCACCGAGGCCCACCACCGCTACGCCTACGCCGTTGGCTGATGTCAACGTCAGAGGCGCAGACGCAGCCACCGTACCGCGAACGCGAATGCGACGGGGAAGACGCGCGTTGGTACGCAGCACATCGGCACATCCCGTGAATGAGACGCGCGGGTGCGTCGCTCCGACCGCGGGTTTGCGTGGCCCTGGGCCAGCACAGTACGTGGCGAAAACGCCCGCGGCAGCAACCGCTGGCATGATGCACCCTGAGACGCGTCGACCGACGCGTCGACGCGCGATGCGGGAGTGGAACCAGGACGCCCAGGAGGCTTGGCAGTACAAAAGTTCAAATTGAGCTGTCCCCGTTGGTCCATTAAAAAAACGAGTGCAGAAAAGTATCTTCGACGCAGTGAAAGGCGCGCGCCTCGACGTACTAATAAGGTGGGCAACTCGATGTACTGCTAGGCGTTTGAAAGACGAAACGAGTGTCATGAATTCCGTAATGCGTAGAAGTTAGCTCGATGTTCGATTAAAAAAACAAATCAACCCTAAACGCATCCTTCACGCTCTCGGCGCTCCGCACTCAACGCAGAACTTCCCCGGCGCTGCGTGATTCGTTCCGCACGCGGCGCAGAACTTCCCGGTCCCTGATGAGACTGTGCCGCGCACGCCGAGTCCCGCCATCACGCCTCCAAGGCTTATGGATGACATGTGTCCCATCGACACGTCCCCAGCCCTAGGCATGATCGCAGAAACGTCCCCGAACGCGACTTCCGGGACCCCGCAAATCCCAGGGGGCGCCTTGACCGCGTACAAACCGCCTCCGTCCGGCCCTCGCGTGGTGACGAAAATGGTACAAAGGTCCCGGCCGCCAAAGGTCACGGACGTGGGTGACTTCACCGGGAGCTCGATTTCGTGAGTAACCAAACCGTCCATCCCAACACGAACAACCTTGCTCGCGCCCGAAATTGCGATCCAAGGACACCCGGTTTCGTCGCACTGCGCGCCGTCGGGCGAGCCGTCCGTGTCGCTTGGGAGTTCGTACAGTACCCTCCGGTTTGTCAAGCCGCCCCGCGGGTCGTAATCAAACACGTACACGCGCCGTGTGGGGCTGTCACAGAAGAACATTGATTTGCCATCGGGGGTGAAGCAAGTTGTGTTGCTGCACCGAATTTTGTAATCCAGTATTTCGGAGAGAAACCGCGTGCCGGCGCTCATGCGCCACACGCTCCCTATTGATTCGGCGTCCCCTCGCCAGTTGTTGTTGTAGGACCCGACGACCAAGTTGCCGAAGCGGTCCACCCGCGCGTCGTTGGGCCTGGTGTTCAGCCCGGGTTCGAATTGAGTTAAAATTTCCTTTGCGTTGGTTTTCGGGTCGTGCGCGACGATTCCGGATTCGCTCAGCCCCAACAAAAGCGTGCCGTTCGCGCGCAGCGCCACGAAACCCAGCGTCTCGCCAAACTCGCGTTTCACCGGGTCGTGCACCAAGTCCCAGGACCACAGGGCTTTGCCTGGGGCGTCTATCCAGTGCAACTGCTGGCCAACGGAGTCCCAGACGGGGGACTCGCCGAGTTCGTTCTTCACGGGCGCGACTTCCTCCGCCCAGAGTTTAAGAGGGCCGCCCGGGTTGGCGTTGAAGCCGAAGATCCTTTGCGACAAGAAAAAGAAAGTGTCAGTCTTGTATGAGCAAAAAGGGAGGCGGAATGTGTAAATGGGAAAGGCCCTTACCTGGCAAACGCGTCCGCTTGCAGGGACGCGCCGCCCACCAAGCACCCGTCCACGTCAGGACACCTCATTAGCTCGTCCACGCTGTCTGGCTTGACGGACCCGCCGTACTGAATCACCACCCTCTCCGCGCTTTTGTCCCCGAACACTTCTCGTACCCAGCCCCTGATGAAGGCGTGTACGGATTGCGCAATCGCGGGCGTCGCCGTGAGCCCGGTACCGATGGCCCACACCGGTTCGTACGCGATCACGACCCGGCCGTTTTCGATTTCAACTGCCGTGACGTTCTCGAGCGCCCCAGCGAGCTGCGCGCCGCACACGTCTCTCACCAGACCGGTCTCGTACTGTTCCTTGCTCTCGCCGACGCACACCACCGCGGTCATCTGCGCGTCCAGAACGGCGCGCGTCTTGAGCCCCACTAACGCATCCGTCTCGCCAAACAACTGCCGGCGCTCGGAGTGACCAACCAGCGCGAACGTGCACCCCACCGATTTGGCCATCGTCAGGCTGGTCTCACCCGTAAACGCCCCGTCTTTGGCGTGGTAGATGTTCTGCACGCCAAGCGAAACGCCGCTGCCCGCCAGGATCTTACCGACGGGCGCCAGGAACGCGGCGGGAGCGCACACCAACACGTCGGCGTTTGACTTCGCGACACCGCCGTCTGCTTTCGCCGCGGCTGCGACGAGCGCCGCCAGCGTCTCCGCCTCCGCCAAGGTCTTGGGGTTCATCTTCCAGTTACCCGCCATTAAAGGCCTGCGCACAGCCGCGGCGGCGGGCGGCGCCAGGGAAGATTCCAAACGAGCCACGGCTTGCGCCCTTGAGGCCGCGTTTTGGAAAATAGCGGCGCGCGTCACCGTGGACACAGTGCGTCGGGCAGCTCTGGCTTTGTTCGTAAACCAAGCACCGGTGTGGGTGACTGCCACAGCGCGACGAGACCCAAGGGGCGCGGCTCTACGGGCGTCCAAGGGCCCAGACGATCCGGTGGAAAGCGCGAGCGCGAGAGTCGCCGACATCGACATCGTTTTCGCGTTTCGGTGGGGAACGCGCGGTCGGCTGTGGGAGGCAGACGGGGGGATGGGATGTTTGCGTGGGTCAGAACGTTTCGCAAGCACGTGTAACACGCACGTATATCGATCCACACACACACGCGCGACAGCGCGGTGTCTCTCCCCGGGGACGCCGCGGGAATTCCGGAAGTCTCGGAGAATTGCGTGCCGATTATCGGATTATCTCGGAAAAGCAAATTGGAGGCGGCGCGGGTGGCTGTTTCGGAAACGCAGTGGCAGACGTACCTCGCGGCGTGCGTGAGTGTCGCGAAAGTGACGCGAAGGAAGGTTCCGGCTGGTACGGTTCGTTCCAGAAGTGGTACGTAGTGCAGCGACACCCGGAAGGCGCGGCGGCGAATGCGACCGATTGACAAGGCAATGCGAAAATCGCGGACGAAAGCCAGCGTGGCAGCGCCCGCGCAAAAATATTGGCAGCAAATCTGCGGAGAAAGACAGAAGTTTCACCTCTCCACCTCTGGAAAGAGTCCCTGCAATCCCTCGAGTTATAAATATGTCGATAAAATTACATGGAAGGCAGACACAAGTTCATCATCACCCCTCCCCCCCCTGCACCGCCTTTTTCATTTCCTCCCCAAACTGTCGTCGCGCCTCGAACCCCAACGTTTTCTTCGCCAAGCACGTGTCCGCCAGGGTCCCGCGCAGGTCGTTTTTCCGTTTCTCGACGAATTCCTGCTTCGCGCTGACCAAATCCGCGACGGCCTTTATTGACGTCGCGACGCCGGTGCCCACGTTTATCGCGACGCCGTCGACTGCCTCGTTCTGCGCGGCTAAAACGAACGCCCGCGCGACGTCCGTTACGTGCACGAAATCCCTGTACTGCGTCCCGTCGCCCTCGATCAACAAAGGGCGCTGGTCACTAAGCGCTTTCAGAAACGACCCCGTCACGACTTTGTACGCCCCGTCTTTAGGTTGGTTTTTTCCGTACACCATGAACAGCCGCAGCGAAACCACCGGCACGCCGTGTAACCGCCCGTACAGCAACACCACCGCTTCGCCGCTACGCTTGCTGTGCGCGTAAGGCGAGCTCAACACTTCGGGCATACCTTCCGAAAAAGGAGTCACCTGGTTGCCGTAATAAGTGCTGGACGCGGCGTAGATGACCTTTATCGGTGTCCGCGACGCCACATTTGGTGTCCGCGACGCCGACGCAGCATCCGTCCCAATTGCATCCGTTTCGCGTGACGCGCTTCTCGCCGCTTCCATCACGTTCGTGGTGCCGCGTACGTTGACGTCTAAACAGAACGCGATCGCAGCCGGATCTGTTAACGACGGTTCCACTTTCGACATCGCGGCGAGGTGGAACACCACGCTGACGCCGCGCATCGCGTCCCTCACCGCCGCAAGGTCCCGCACGTCGCCGTTCACGAACTCCGCGCCGGGCGGTACGAAGTCCGAAAAACCCGTGCTCAGGTTGTCCAACACGCGCACGCGGTAGCCCAGGGTGAGCAACAGCGGGCACAACGAGCTGCCGATGAACCCGGCGCCGCCTGTGACCAGGGCGAGTCGGCTGTGCGATTCGGCAACGGGCTCGGACGTGCCGCGCACGTGCGCACAAGGGTCCACCCCGGGTGTGGGCACCCGGGTGTACATCGAAGACATTGACACGCCCGAAAAGTCGGCAACATGGCACGAGGAGATTCCCAGAATCGCGACCAACACCAACACCAACCCCGCGCCCAGTCGTCTTTGCGTCACCATCACGACCGCCACCTCTCTATTTTCGACGTACCGTGGCCCACCCGCCGCCAGCACTCGCCGTAGCGCCGGCGCGCGCCGCTCTGACCACGACACCAAGAGGATGCAGTGCGCGGCGGCGGCGGTGGCGAGAATTTTCGGCCTCGTTTTCGGCCTCGAGTTTTCCCTCAAAAACGCCACGTCGACGATACTTTTACACCTCACACCTCCATGCACGCGTACGCCCCGCCCTTGGCCCTTGGGGCTTCGCCCTCCGCGGCGCCTTCGCGTTTTCGCGGAGTGTCCTCGTCCCGCGGCTCGGTCCGCCCCCTGCGCGCCGTGGCGTCTGTGTCTTCCGCGACCAAGCTGGAGGGCGAGGCGCTTGCGACGTACATGTCCGTGATGTCCGATGATTTGTCCCGGCTTTTCACCACGGGCATCGACAAGTCCTTGTACGCCCCGAACGTGTCCTTCGAGGACCCGCTGACGACGTACGACACAATCGACGGGTACCTTTTCAACATCTCCATGTTGAAGAACGTGTTCGACCCTGTGTACACCATGCACTCCATCGCGCAAACCGGGGACTGGGAAGTCTCCACGCGGTGGACCATGGCCATGTCTCTCCCAACCGTGCCTTTCTTTTGGGCCCCGTCACTGACCTTCACCGGCACGTCGGTGATGGGCATTGACCCGGACACGAAGCAAGTCACGAAACACTTCGACACCTGGGACGCGATTTCGCAACAAGGTTTCTTCATGAACACGGGATCCACGCAAGGCGTCGCGGAGGTGATGCGGCAAGTTTTAGACATCACGAAGCAGCCTGCTTTGGAAACGCCGCAATACGTCGTGCTTCGCAGGTACGCGGAGTACGAGGTCCGGCGGTACGACCCGTTTTTAGTCGCGGAAACGCGAACTAACAGTAACGATGAGGACCAGGGGGACCGACTCGGCGCTGGGGGAATGACCGGCTTGCCGGCTGGTGGCAATCCGTTTGGGACGCTAGCGGGATACTTGTTTGGCGGAAACGAGGAGAAAAAGAGCATGGCCATGACCACACCGGTGTTCACCGGCGGGGGCAAAATGCAGTTCGTCATGCCCAAAAGTGTTGGAGGTGTCGGCAACGCGCCTGTACCTAACGACCCTGCCGCCGTGGCTGTTACGGAACAACCGGGTGGCGTTTTCGCCGCGATCCGGTTCGCCGGGATCGCGACTGACGCGCACGCGAAGGAACGGGAGGACAAATTGCTGCAGTTGTTGGGAAAAGACGAACTCGTGGCCGATAAAAACGTACCAGCCTCCCTGGCGCAGTACAACGACCCACTCACGAACCCGGTGCAGCGACGAAACGACGTGCTCGTGAAACTGCAGAGCTTCGACGTGGGGAGGCTTGATAAGTAGAGAGGAGGGTTTTTAAGGAGAGGAGGGGACTCGGTAGTGTGTAGAAGACGTAGAAAAAATGAATGAGACGACTCGTTTCGTTGCTTGCGTCTCTTCCGTTTACAATGTCAACAACGGAAATCACATTCAGATTGCCCGCACCGACACCCGGAAGATGTCTTCTTCCTTCGCGTCGTTGCTACCGGAGGCGTTCCGCAGGCCGTCCAACGTGGACTGGTGCGAAGCCAACTACGTGTACTCGCCTTGGATCGCGGAGGCGTGGAACACGGCGTCGTCCGTGCCGATGACGGGCGTCGCGTTTCTCGGGCTGTACCACGCGCGGCAGGCGCTTCTGTGGGAAAGCCGGTGGTTCTGGGCGTGGATGATGCTCGCGGTGGTGGGCGTGGGCTCAGCGCTGTTCCACGCCACGCTGCTGCACGTGTTCCAAGCCGCGGACGAGCTCCCCATGCTTTATTGCAACCTGGTGTTCGTGTACCTGATGGTGGAGGAAAAGGCGGTGCCGAAAAAATGGAGAGCCGGTGGCGAAACGAACGAGAACGCCGTTCTGCGAACGTCGCGCCGAGCGTGGTTGGTACCGCTTCTCGTGTCCGTGGGTTTGTCGCAGACGTTTATGTACTTCGCGTACCCAAGCGTGTACGAGGTTTTCATGGGGTCGTACGTCACCGTGATCGCGTGGCTGATTTGGCGAAGCGTAAAGCTAGCGTGGTACTCGGACGACTCTACTTTGCTGCAAAAAACGCTGGTGCGAATCACGCTCACGTGTTACGGAGGCGCCTCCGCGCTTTGGGTGTTTGAAAACGCGGTGTGCGGCGTGCACGGCGAGGAAAACGGAGGGTGGGCCATGCAAGTTGCGCATCTGCACGCGGTGTGGCACACAGGGGCGTGTTGCGGGACGTACCACTTCATTCAGTTCTGCGCCGCGCGACGGGGGGGCGCGCTCGGGCTGGACGTGCGAAGCGGAGGCGGTGAAAACTGGTACTCGCCGCTCTTCGTCAAGCACGGCTTAGTGAAAGGAAAAGGAAAACATTTGCCAAAGCGCGAGTAAGTGTTTGGGACGTGAAAGACGCGATATCTATACGTGTGTACTAACAATATGTCTATTTCTATCTTATGTTTCGTCTCGCCTCGACTCGCGTCGCGGCGAGTTTGCGCGCGAGCGAATCGCGCCGCGAAACGGTTTCGTCCACGGTTCGCGTAACCCTGGTTGCCGAAGAAACCAAATCGGTCCCGTTGTCGTCGGCGAGACTCTCTCTTTGCGCTTCGTCACTACGCACTGCGTTGCCAACTAAACTCGGTACCGCCGGCGCGTACCTTCCCCAGTTCCTCCTTCTCACCGCGCTCGCGAACCGCAACCCTGTTTGCGCCGACTCCGCCTGCGCGGCGCTGGCCCCGAAAGCGACCGCCACGGACACGAAATCCTCCCCGCAAAGAGCACCCTTGGCGAGTTTCAGTAACGCGCTCTGGCGCCAGTCTATTGTCTTTTTCGCTTTGGATTCGAAAGCGTCGTCGCCTTCGTCGTGCGAAGCGTTCAACGCGAGCCGCCCCGCGCACTGCGCCAAGGCGAACGTCGCGGAGTTGGAGTTTCCCTTACCTTCGTGGCCGTCGTGGACGTCCACCACTCGCGCTCGCGCGGACCGCGAAACCCGCGACCGCACGCCGAACGCGGCGGAGGTAACCGTGGTGACGGTTTCTACCCAGAACTCGGTAACGCACGAATCCGCGGGGAGCGATTTTTTGTGCGAGGTATCACACCTCCGCCGGCGCGCGGCGCGCAACACCCGCGCCGCGTCCTCCGCCGAACCGATCAAACACTTGGTGAGCCCGTCCTCCACTTCGTAGGCCAAACCGGGTTCGTGTGTTGATGCGCGATGTGTTGTGTGGGATACTTGCCCACCACCGGAGAGGTCTAATTGCCCACTAATAGGCACAACTGCGCCCAGCGCTCGCGGCCATAGCCTTAAAGAAACGTTTCCGCCGTGCTCTGCGAGCAAGTCGGTCACCGCCAACCCTTTTGTTTCGTAAACGCAAACGCGCAGACACACTTTGGTGGTCATGGACGGAACCGATTTGGTACCACTAACGGAGGACGCGCCCGGGGAGTTGTTCAACATTGACAGGTTCGCGTCCGACGCGATTCGTTCAAGCCTCGCCAGGCGCTGGTTCTTGTGCGACGCCACCGCGAGCAACCGCGCGGCGAGGGACGCGCAAGTCGCGTCCGCCCAAACCGTCTTGCCGCCGCCCGCCGCGCCGACCACGAAAAGCGTGGCGTCGGATCCGCCGCGCGTCGCGTCCGCCATCGGCGCCGCCGTTTCCATAGCGGCTCGCCCCAACGCGGAAGCATTACACGTGTCGAGTTCAGCACCTTCCTTGTTACCCTCATCAACACCTTCGAAGAACACTTTGTCGAAGCCGTGCGTTTTGCGAAAAATCACGCCGCCGCGGTTCAGGTGGATCTCCAAAGCGTCGCAGAGGGCGGGATTTTCGCACTCCACTTGGAACACGGCTCGCGCTGAAGATTGCGAATCGAGGCCGGCGGCGAAAGGACGCACGTTGGCGTACGTGGTGGGTGTTGTTTTCACGGAACCTCGGGTCAAACCTTCATCCTGTTTGTTGTGGCGCGCAACGTACGCTTCCTGTTTCAACGCGGACGCTGTGAAAAACGAAGGGTCGCCGGTTTTGAAAACGCCGCCTTCTTTTTCGGACAAACTCTTTGGCGTTTCGAAACGCGGCGTTTTCGGCGTTTTCGAGGACGACGAAACGCGGCGAGGCGCGGCGGTGGTGCCGCCGGTCGGCGTCGCGGTCGGAACGCGCCGTGTTGCGTTTGGTGTTGCCGTCCGTGCTGTTTCGTTCGTTTCACTTTTTTTTGAGGAAAATACCTTCGTCCGCCGCGTCACCATACAAGAAGCAGCCGCGCCCAAACGTAACGCGCGATCCAAGCGACTTCCCCCGGACGCGGACGCCGGCGGCGAAGAAAAGTGTTCGACGTCGCCGGCGGCGGAGTTCGTTTGAAGAGGTATTAACTCCGGAGAATTCAAATCCGCGGACTCGTCGTCGTAGTGAACTTCCTTCGCGTCTGAATCATCGTCCTCATCCTCCGTCTCCTTCTCCGAGTGATCCGAACCCGCGGTCTTTGCGTCGTGTTCGATGTTGTCGTCTGGCGTGTGTCGATCTTTGTACGCGCCATGCATCGCGGGAGGCGACCACGGTTCTCGCGTCGTCAAATCGGTTTCGTCGCCAAAAATGACGTCTGCAGCTTCACCGACGACGCCGGTACCGACTGCATCTGCCCACCCCAACGCCTTTCGCTTCGGTTTTTTATTTATTGTATCGACGCCGTCGCCGTCGCCTTGTAACAAAAGACCTCCCTCCCTCCAGCCCCGCACCACGTCTCGTTCCGCGAGCAGTTTCGCGAGCGCGGTGTCTTTGTCCAGAACAGCCTGTTTCAACTCCGTACTCTCCGCGTTCCGAATCTCCGCAATCGACCGCAATTTAACGCACTCCAACCTAATTTCCTCCATTTGCGAACTCAGGTCTGTTGCGAAACGCTTGGCTCGCTCCAAATCGGAGACCAACTTTTGTTTCTGCGCGCGCTCGCTTTCTGTCGCCGCGCGCATCCAGTCGAACTGTTCTTTATCGACACAACGCTTGGCTTGGATTTGGGAAATGGCGAACTTGACCCAAACCGCCCACGATTTCGCGTTTAACTTTCTTCGCGCCGCGTGGAATTTCACGTCGGCGACGTCACACTTTTTTGTAAACGATTGCACCCGCCGAACCCTCGCGCGCCACGCCGCAAACGCGCAACGCCCAATCAATTGCCACCTTCTTTGCAGCGCCGTTCGCGAAAGCGCGCGCGTATACGCGCCCCGGTACACCACGTCCCTCCACTTCCGGAAACGCACCGCGACGCGTCTTCGGTACCAGTGCTGAATTAATACGTACGCGGCGTCGCGCGCGTGAAGCGTGAGTTGACAGTTTCGTTTGAGCGAAAGAAACGCTTGGCGCGCGTGTCGCCGGCGCACGCGTCGCGCGAAGTGCGCGACTCTTCCCACGACCGCTGAGTCCAGCTCGCGCGCGCGTTCAATGACCCGGAACCAGCCTTTCCAAGCCTTGGCGAAAACCCGGTGCTTCGCCCGTGCGATCACGGCGTACGTCCTCCTTCGTAACGAACTGGCTTTCGTACCCCAAACCCGCCAGGTTTGGAAACGTTCCTTCGTCACGACGAAAGCGCGTTTGTTGTCCAGGCATTTTAGTGCCGCGCGCGCCCGGCGAACGCCCGTCACTAGGGAGCGCCATCCGTAAAAGTACTCACCTTTCGTGTCTTCAATCCACCGCGCCGCGACGTTCATGGCGAAAACCCGTTGCGCTTTGTGGTGGGTAACAACAACAAGCCAGTAGTTAAGAACGCTTCGCACGAATCGGGTGGTAATTTTCGAAACCAACCGGTCGTGCTTTTTCGTGACGAAAGCGTGCTCGCGAATCGCCACGCTGCGACATCGCCAAAACCCAAACGCGCGCGCCAAGGAAACTCTGGCCCACCGCTTCGCAATCTTGGCCATCAAACACCGGTCTCGTTTCGATTGCGTTTCGATGAACTGCGCGTCGCGTTTTGATTGCGTGGTTACGGAGCACCAAACGCAAAACGCACTCGACAGCGACGCCTTCGCCCGGCGCTTCGCGATTTTCGAGACCAAATATTCTTCGCGTCGCGTCTCGGAAACGCGTGTTCGCCACGTTTGAAACGCCAAACACAACACCCGTTCTCGTTTTTTTTTTTTTAAGGAAACCACGAAACGCACGTGCCGCGCGTTCTCAGACACGCTCGCGCGCCACCGTTCGAACCGAGTCACCAAGGAAACCCTGGCCCACCGCTTGACGAGTTTGGCGACTAAATAGGTTTCGCGTCGAGACGCGCGGCAAACGTCGCGCCACGTAAAAAAAAAACGGGCGCAAAGTTTGTCGGACCGCCGGTTCGCACGCCTCGTCAGCACCTTGTTTTCACGAATTGCGTCACGACACCCATGAAGCCAAGCCCTGAGCGCTTCCTTTTTCAAGCGCACGATTCTTCGCAAGCTGATTTTGTCAAACGCCCTCGCCTCCCTCAGGGTTTGCTTTTTCGCGGTCGCGGTCGCGACAGACCGGAAACGCCAGCGCTTGAATATTTCGTGTCTCAACTTTGCCGACTTTTCGTTCGAGAACTTCTCGAGGGTACGGGTAAAACGTTTCGTTTCCCGCACTTGTACTACCCATACGCGCCACGTGTCAACAAGAACGCACCGGGTGCGTCTCACCAAAAACGAAACCAAAACCCGTAGCGATTTTCGTTGCGCTTTCGTGTGAACAAGCCAGTAACGAAAGACGTCGCGTTTGGTGCGGAAACCGCGGCGTTTGGAAATCGCGCTGCACGAGCGACGCACGAGGCGCGCGCGCGCGGTGTTGACACACCACTTGTCGAAAGAAACAGCGCATAGCCGTGAGCAGTGTCTTCGCCATGCTGTGTCAACGCCGAGCCGCGCGCGCGCCACGTCAGCGACGAGCGCGCGCCACGCCAAAAACACCGCGTTCCGCAAAACGACCTCGCGACGCGCCGCGAATCGCGCGGCTCGGGTTTCACAACCGGCGCGAACGCGAGCGGCTTGTTGCTTCGCCTCCTCTCTGCGAGTCTGGGTCGCGGCGGCATCCGCGGTGTCACGAGCCTTGATTGCCTCCTTCGCCTGCGCTGCAGCGGCTTTTATTGCGGCACCAATTGTCTTGGCCAACGCGTGTGTTCGCGCCACCGCGTGCCACTCAAACACGGCGTCGCTTTTTACTTTCAAAGCGCGCGCGTCGCGTCGCCGCGAAACGATGGACTCGGCGCGCTTCTCAGCCTTAGCGTCTCTTGCCTCTGTTCGCCAGGCGCGAAACACGAGCACAAAAAACCTCCTGTCCCTCGCCACGCGGAACTGCGCTACCATGTTTTTGTTTTCCATACACAGCCGTTCCCACTCCCGAAACCCCTCCCGCGCGCACTGCAGCGCGCGCCCCGCGCGCCGCGCGTACGCAAAACGCACTTTTCTTCCGTGCGCGTTCTTTTCCTGAACCGTGGTTAAGCGCCACGCCTCGAACCGTTTGCGTTGGTTCCTTCGTTGGTCCCTCGCCACGGCGACGACACCGGCGGCGCGAAACACCTTGGCGGTGACCACAGAGACTTTCCACTTGGTCAAGGCAAGCGCGACGGTTACTCTTCGCGACCGGTTTTTAGCCATCCGCACAAAGTTGGCGACGGAGTTCCGGTACCGAAACGCGTCCGTCCAGGCTGATACGATAACGCCGAAAGTGTCAGTCGGTCGTGATGCGTATTACGTAAACAGGGAAGAGTAGTCGGGCCGATCCGGGAGGCGGAACGTGATGATTGGGAAAGGCCCGTACCCGCGAACGCGTGGAAGGTTTCTTTTGAGGCTCGGCGCAGAGAGAGTCTACCGTGAAACACCGCCGCTCGTGTGTCTCTCCGTTTCGCCGCTTTTGACACGTGCGCCTCGTTTTCCCAAACCCGAAATGCAAACCCCACGGTTCGTGTCGCGCGCCTCGCCTTTGCCAAGTCGCCCACACGTTTTACTCGCCGCAACGCCTTGGTAATTTCCCTCCACTCGGAAAAAGCGGGGAACGTGACGTTTCGAATTCTCCGGACGATCAGGGTTTGAATCGCGCGTCGCGTTCGTTTGGCGGTTCGGACGCACGAAACGTACGCTTTGAACGCGGATCGCTTGTTTCGTAGTTCCACTCTGGTCGCGAAAAGAACCGCCCTCGCCAAACGGCGCCCGGAGGTTTCCAACTTGAAACCTTGACCAAACTTAGCCCGGGCCATTTGTGCCCATTTGTGAAAGCTTCTCGCAAACACGCCGTGTCCGTGTTTTTTGTGGAAGAACACCGCGCGGTTGCGTTCGCTAACGGCTAGGCGTTCCACGCAGACGCGCAAGCGCCAGGCGTGAAAAACGGTTTGGCAAAGTTTCGAACACCCGCGGTGGTACGCCGAGTACCAGTGTCGCGCCGCCTTTTCGTGCTGTTCTTTCGCCAAGTCGTCCTGTTCTTTTTCGAGTCGTGTTTTTGTCTCGATCCAGTGTAGCCACTCGGAAAACACCTTCCTGACTTTCCTCCGGTCAAGGACCTTTTCCGCAAGCGCGCAATGCGCCTTGCCAATCCCCACGCGTGCGACGTACCGCCGCCACCTTTGCGAGCAGTCGCGCAGCGTATCCAGCCGCCGCGATTCGCGCACGGCGGTGAACAGCGCCCGCGATTCGTTTCGCGCTAAACTCGCGTCAAGCGTCGCGAGCATCCGCCGTTTGGTGTCGCTTCTTGTCCACAAACGCCAAAGCGTAAACGCCTCCCGCCGTTTCCGCCGTTTGAAACCGCTAACACAAGCCGTCGCTCGTCTCCACGAAAACTCAGAGACAGACGCCGCAGTTGTCGCGGCGCGCCACGCGCGGAACGCGCGCCCGGCGACGCCGGCGGTCGCGAACACAGACGCCCTGTGTGTCAGCGCCGCGGAGTGCTGGGTACTGCGAATACAAGCGCGCGCGACGTTGTGCCACGACCGACACACCAGAGAGGCGAACCACTTTGACTCGCCCCTTCCCTCGCCCGCCTTCGCGGCGACGGCCGAGAGCGCCTGCGCGAAGCGCGCGCGCGACGCGGCGCGGCGCGTCGTGACGACGCGCCACGCGCGCGCAACCTTGCCACTGCGTCGTTTTGCCCACGCCCACGTCGCGCGTATTGTCAACAGTTTCTGTCGGTGTTTACCATCCACGACTAAACGCCAGGCGTGTAACGCGCCCGCGACGGCGGACCGCCGAGCCTTCGCCTCCGGTTTCAGCGCGAACCCTTTCAATAGTTTGCCGCTCATGGCCATGACGTCCATGGCGTCCACGAAGGAATCGGGAGAGTTGACTTCCGAGGTACCGGGAGAGCCGCCGCCGCGCGAACTTCGCGGGCTGTCGGGCGAAAACGCCCGTATCCTGTCCAAACCAGCAGCCAACGTGCGTATCGGCGGCGGCGTCGCCGCCGAAAAGTGCATGGACGTGTCGCCCGAGTGACTCGAGTTCGGCGCGCTGTGTCGCGGCGGGCGTCGCGCGCGTTGCGGCGTGTGCCCCGAAACCGACCCCGGGGAGTCAAACCACGGTGACTCGCCGCTGGGCAGGCGCAGGCGGACCAACAGAAGCGCGCGTTTGGGTGACGTTCGCGAACGCGCGACGCAAAAGCTTCTGGCGCCCAATCGCGCCAGCCACGCCGTCTCGATTTGAACAGGCGCGGTGCCCCACGGGCGGTACCGTTCTTTTTTGTGTCTGTGGTCATCGACGTCCCCTGCTTCAACATTGTCTAGAACAGAACACGCCCCGCCTACTAACTCCCAGGTTTCGTAAACACCCCTTCGGTCGCTGTAGAACTGCACCGCGTGCGGCGGTTTCTTTCGCGCCTGCAGGTATTTATTCGTAAACGCCGACTTCAGCGAAAGTGACGCGAAGGAAACTTCGGGTGGTCCGTTTTCGTTCGCGTCGGGTTCGGCGCCGGTACCGCCATTTATGCCGAACCCGGGCGTCTCAGGGCCTGCGTGCGACGCGCTGGCGGCGTCTGAATCGGCAGTTGGCGTGAGGAACGAGAATGCGCGAACTTTGTCGTCGAAGCGCGGGGACGGGGATGGGGACGCCGACGGGGACGCCGTTTCTGTCCCCGGTACGCTTGCTGGGTGCCAGTCCGCCCTCGCGCGCACTTCGAACGCGCGTGTTGTGCTGTCTCGTATCACGGCGGCGTACTCCGAGCCCTCAGAGGTTTCGCCGAGACGCCAAGCCGGGGTTTCTTCGTCGCCAAAAGTCTCGCCGTCGCCCGCGAAAAACAGAGCCTCGGCGACGCGCGGCGATCGCCGGTCCTCGGTTTCCACGGGGGGGCTCATGTATGGACGGCACTTTGCTGGGTCCGCCAGCGCGAACACCTCCGTGCATCGCGGGACCCACGCCCACGCCGGCACCACGCCGGCGTGGCCGTCGTCATCGCGCGCGACGTTCGGTGTGGTTGCGAAGGCGCGTCCCAACGGCGTGGCGAAAGCAGCACTGCCTGATGCGGAAGGCCCGGCGGGCACCGCGCCGTCCTTGGGATCGTCCCCGGGAGTGATACTCGCGTTTCGGCGAAGGTCACTGTCATGACCCGTGTCACTGTCAGGCGAGCCGCCCCCAGGAGAGGGGGTCGGGCCTGGCGTGCGCGCCACGCGTTCGCCTTCCATCCACTCGTCTCCAGCCAAAGCAAACAACGACGCCTGTCCTCCTCCTTTCGTCTGATTCGTCCGTCAGTCCCACGGCGTGCCTGTCCCTTCCGGCCGCCTCGCCTCGCCAGGCGAACCTCTCCTCCCTCTGCGTCCCGACCCGGTCGGCGACGGGACCGCACCTGCGGGGTCGGGCGTACCTCTACGCCCCGGCCCCCGTTATGGAAAGCGTGGTGCCGTATCTCGGTCCACGGTCCAAGAGTTTTTGCGCGATTCTTTTCCAGCTGGATTCGAAAATCTTCACTTTTGATCGATTTTGTCGGTCGAAGTTGACAGCAGATGAGCCGACTTGTCGCTCAAAAACGCTGCATGCGATCGTTTCATCGACTCTTTCAGCTCGCACGACGTTTTCGCCGTCGAGCTCGCTCCTGTTCCGCCACAACGCGAGACACGAGAGACCCGCGTGGAAGGACGAACCATGTCCGCGTTCCTCGCGCTTTTCAACAGGTGCGCGTCATCACGCGTTCCTCGCGGTGTTTTTTCGCCGGCGCTGTCGTCGCGTGCCCACGCGTTTCGTCGCGCGCGTCCCCGATACCCCTCGATCGCGACACCACCGTCCTCGAGACGCCATTGTGGGGTTGTGTTGGCGTCCCCCCCCGACCTCCACTGACCCCCCACCTTTCTCACCTCACCATCCACCACGTCCGCTCGCGCCACACCAGGATCCCCGCTCGGGATCGGGTTCGCCTGGCGTCGTGTTCTTTGCGCTGGTCGTTGCCCGGGAACACCGCAACCGGTCATCTTGATGTGGTGAGCCATCCTATGGTGGGCGCAAACGCCGTGGCGCGCCGCATGGGAAGCGCGAACGTCAAGGATTACGGCGTCGGTGACGGCCCCGCGGCGCACCTGTTGCGTTTCATTCGCGATGCGGGGGAGGACCACCCCACCGTACACGAGCTGTACGCGCAAGCCAGCGAAGATGAAACTTCTGGCGTGCGCAGCCGGCGACACATGAAAACCCTGTTGAGCTGGATGAGGAAGCAACAGCGCGTACAAACGCGGAACCCGCCCCCCGAGAAACCAGGCAAGGGCAAGAACTGGGTGTTCCAGCTCACGGAGAAAGGACAGGAACATATATTGAAAATCGACGGCGTGATGGGGAGGTAGTGATGTGGCACGAGAAGTGTTCGCGAAGAGCGAGGTAGGCGTAATACTTGGTATTATTTTTCACCGGTGAGTCTATTGAACCATGCAAAGCCGTCTTGCATCACCTCCTGGATCAATTTCGAGGATTAGGTGGCTGGTTTGACCACACCAACGACAACGGTAGAGTTTTATCACCCTGGTGTTTGCGAAGGGATTGACTACTCTTGAGGAGGGTAGTTAATCCGTCCACAAGCAGAAGGGCGACAAGGCTATAACGTGGACGTTATGTGCTTGCTCGAACCAGTACCCCTGAAATTGTCGCAGGAGGTGATGACAGCCATATGTCGTCTTTTCCCCGTCAGGCGTCTCCCCGGTATAATGTCACGCCGCCCACATGGCTCGCGTCCCCCCCCCCCCCCCCCCCCCCCCCCCCCCCCCCCCCCCCCCCCCCCCCCCCCCCCCCCCCCCCCCCTCCCCCCCCCCTCCCC
>Ga0115003_10001012_pt1 | contig 24964 bp, 8 predicted proteins | sample ArcticOcean_MG_C_7_FD_88736 | JGI IMG/M metagenome (GOLD analysis project Ga0115003, IMG submission 88736) | Marine microbial communities from western Arctic Ocean - ArcticOcean_MG_CB11_88 | ecosystem: Environmental > Aquatic > Marine > Oceanic | place: Arctic Ocean: Canada Basin | collected... | reverse complement strand
GTACAATGGCGGCAGAGTGGTCCGCACGACTAAACGGTGGCACGTTCAAAACGTACCCCCCGTCTCCATCGGGTTCATACGAAGTTACGTCAAATTTAATGCATGTTCCTTTTTCCGTCATGGCTGTTGTATTGCCGTTCAATTTGCAAGACTGGTACCGTGGGAATGTGAAGTATTCTATACCATCAGAACCAGCTGATTTTTGTGGAAGGTCTGTATTGTTAACCCATTTCATTGGACTAATGACACCAATGGAAATAGATGACAATAGAATTGTTAAAAGGTAAAGGCCATTGAGATAAAATACTCGTATTGACAATGATATATTTCCACAAGTCATTTTAAATTTACAAATACAATCTTTATATAGAGTATTCCAGTAACATTCCGTTAGGGACATATTGTATTTAAAATTCTTTTTTTTTAATTGAATATAACGAACATTTTGCGTAGTCGCCGTGATAAGGCTTATTCAGTGCTATATTTGACATTGGTATAAAAATATTGTAATTCTAAATTTTAACCTATAAACGTTGTTCTTTTTTCAACCAGATAATGTTTCGCGAAGATTTTATGGACGACATTTTCGAACAAAATATGCACGAAACCCACCGCCAAATGGCCAACAGGGAACGCCAGGAACTGCAAAACATACCCGAGTGCGATATACGCGTGTTGGACGCACGCATTGCGAATTGCAACAACACGACGACGACTAAAAAAATATCACTCTTGCAAGAACATATTCGTTTGAACCGCGAACGTTTGGAAAAAAGACGCGAAACCGCACAGTTTCACCAGATGCATCGCCGCGTTCTCGAATTACGCCACAATCCCAAGCCGAAACGGGAAAAACAACGGCCAAAAGTCCAATCGATGCATCTCCAACATTTAAAATATACATTGGACTCCAAGTTGCAGCAGGAAGACCTGTTGAAACGTCAAATTCAAAACCTTCGCGCGCAAATAGGTTATACCGATGTCCAACACTGGGGACTGGAAAACCACATTAAACAACTGGAACAGTCCTTGTCGACACGAAATGAAGCAAAAAGACTTCGTTTATATTCCGATTTGTTGGTGGAACTATTAAGCCTGGACGAGGAGATTTTGAACATGCAGAACGATGTGGAATGGGCAGAAAAAGTCCAAGGAAACCAACAAATAAAACGCGTCGTGCGTAAAATTATACGCACTGATTACACAATGCAAAAAATGGAGCAACTTCAAAACATACCTGAATTTGAAGAACAATACACTACTCTTGTCACAAAACAAGAGCACAATCGTACAAGACTGGAGACACTTCTCAGTTCTCCCAAATAATAAATCCTATTTTATAAACATTGGTCTATTTAAAGTAAAATGTATTATTACAACAATGAATACGAATATCCGCGCTCAAGCAAATTTATTACTCAGTCCGGCGAATTTAAAAAAACAATTGCCTGTAACGGAAGACATGTGCAACGACGTTGCACAATGGCGCCAAACAATTGTTGATATATTACAGGGTAAAGACAAGAGTACGTTACTAATTGTCGGACCGTGCAGTGTGCACGATCCAATCGCGGTAATAGCGTATGCTCAAAAGTTGGCGGCGTTTCGTGCCAAATGTCCTTCGCTGTTTGTTGTAATGCGAATGTATTTTGAAAAACCACGGACACGCAAAGGTTGGTCTGGCTTCATGCACGACCCCATGTTAGACGGTTCTAACAATATGCAAATGGGCGTGATAAAAAGTCGTGAGCTTTTAATTGCATTGGCGAAACTCCGACTGCCGACAGCAACAGAAACTCTGTCGCTTATCGCACCGCAATACATTGACGATATCATTTCCTTTGCGTGCATAGGTGCTCGGACCACGGAATCACAACCACATAGAGAGTTGGCTTCGGGATTGTCCGTTCCTGTCGGTTTTAAAAATTCTACAAACGGGGAAGTTTCGGTGGCGATCAATTCGATTGTTTCCGCATCGGAAAGTAAGGTTTTCATGGGTGTGCACGCAAATGGGCGGGTGGCATCCATTCAAACCACGGGGAATCCACATTGTTGCCTGGTTCTTCGTGGGGGCAACCGTCCAAACTACGACGACGATTCTATAAACTTTGCGGCCGCCGCGTTGGCAAACGAAAAAATTACCATGGGAATTGTGGTGGACGCGTCCCACGGCAATTCTGGGAAAAAATGGAAACAACAGGTAAATGTTTTAAAACATTTAGCAACCCACCCGCATCCCAAAGTCCGCGGCATCATGATGGAATCTTTTTTGCGCGATGGTAATCAGTCCAAACCAGTAGAATATGGACTGTCAATCACCGACGAATGCATTGGATGGGAAAAAACAATGTCAGTGTTAAAACTCCTGGAATATCATTTGAAATAATTCCCACATATGTTGTGAGTGTTTCAAATAGTAAGTATATATGAGAGATATATAAAAGTATTAAATGTCCAATTTCCGTGTGTATAGTTTTTGTGTAATTGTCACGGCATCTTTAGTTGCTTTGCTGGCGATGTCCACGGATTTTTTTGTGGCGTACGTAAATGACATTGTCATACCATGTCAACACGATTCGTCGTGGACCGGTGTCAAATGCAATTGCGACAACACTCGAGGTGTCTTTTCTGGTCAATACTGTGGGGAATGTGAATGCAAACATTTGGGAATTTGCGCAGTAACAGAAAATGGAAATTCTCGTTGGGGGTGTCGTTGTCCATCGCACCAGAAATGGACCGGTACATTGTGCGACAAATGCTATGCGACCGACTACGATGAAACAGCAAATAAATGTTCCGGTCCATGCCAAACATCAGAGACACACTTTCATTTTGGCGCAAAATGTGACCAACTTTGTTTGCCCAAGTCCAGTTCGCAAGATCCCGTGTGTAGAGAGATAGCTTCTGGCGGTGGGGTTTGTAATGCGTGCAACGGTCACGGTACATGTACGGACACCGGCCAGTGTCAATGCGAAGAAGGATGGTTCGATAGTTTTGGTGGAGAGCAATGCGCCATGAGCTGTGCGTCATTGGGGTTGGATTGCCCATCCGATAAAGGAATTTGCCAATCCATTGGTGGGGTCATTCAATGCATTTGCAAGCCCGGTTTCTATGGACCCAAATGCGAATTAACTTGTGGTTCAATTAATGACGTCCCATGTTCGGGGCACGGCACATGCGGGATCACGTCTCTCGGCGCGCCTGTGTGTACCTGTGAAACACATTATATCGGGGACAAGTGTCATTATTCTTGTCCAGGAGACCACCGGTTTCCCAAGTCGTGTTCGGGTCATGGCGAATGTGAAATTGAAGAGCCAAATGCTGTGTGCAGATGTACGAAAGACAGCAATTGGTTGGGAGTCGACTGTTCTTGCAATGACCGTTATACCTGTTCGGGACATGGTAAATGTCAAGCCGACGCGTCTTGCCAATGCAACAACTGGAATTCACCCAGTCCGCAACATTGGAACGGTACGCACTGTAATAAATGCCAAGACCACTGGTATGGCACCGAGTGTCAAATGTACTGTAATCCCGACAAAAAGTATGTATCGGATAGCGAAGAGAAAAGAACGGGGGGAAAAAAGACAGACGGGCAACAAATAGGGTGCAATACCCGTGGGACATGTGATATCTTCAAGAATGGAGGAAAAGAACATGTGGAATGTGCGTGCATTGGAATGGACCCTGAATCGTTTTGTGCTCGCTGTGAAAAATATCAATTTCCCAAAGTGAGTATTGAAAATGCGACGGTGAACTGGTGCTCCGTAACATGTGGTGAAGATACTTGCAACAGTGGTTATTGTAATCCCGACTACAACGGTTCGAACGATTTGTGCATTTGCAATGATATAACAATCGGACAGTTGACGTTGAGCACATTGGACCCCGAACGGTATTGCCTTTCGTGCAAACAAAATTGGTATCCATCGACTGGCCGCAATCGTTGCACACGGTATTGTGCAAATGATGGAGAATTGTTAGGAGAAGATATCGTGTTTGGCGTCAATTTCGAACTACAGTCAGACTTGAACGCACAACGTGTGTGTGTAAATACGTCAAGTGATACATACAGTCCGGACGCCGACTGTCGCATCTGTTCTGGGCGTGGTAAGTGCGCCGATTCTGGCCAGTGTGTATGTGAAGAAGGCGTTACGGGAATATATTGTGAAATTGATTGTGGGAAAGATAGAGATGGTGTAACTTGCTCTGGTCACGGTCGATGTATACGCAATGACTTAGACATGTGGTTTGACCCGTTTACGACGCAATATCGTTGCGAATGCCAGCCTTACGACACGTACACTACGGAAACACGTCAGAGGCTTCTGAAACGCGGTTTTCAAGTGGCTCCACCACCAGACCCCAATTATTATGGAAAACATTGTGACTTTCATTGTCCACGCTACAATGAAGAGGTTTGTACTGGTCGTGGCAGTTGCAAAACAATTGTGGCGGTGCAAGAAGTTGGTGACAATGTGGGTTTCTCAAAAAAATGTCTTTCGGACGAAAATTGTTCGGAAATTCCCGGTGCTTTTTGTCAGCGACTCTCTACACCTTGGGATTCCACGATGAACAATTCCAAGAGTTTTTTTAGCAATGACATTGAATCTCCTGGTTCTTCGACTTGCGCTGCCAACAGAGACTGTATCGATTCAATATATAGCGTTAAATGGGACGAATATTGTGTGAATATGTTGAACGGATGGTATCCAAATGTGTTGAACACTGCAGAGTGCACGTACAACAAAGACGGCCAGTGTCTTCAACAAGTCGAAGATTTTTTTGCGCAAAAAACGGCGGCCGGCGAAAGTTGGTGCAGCAAAGCTCTTGCAGAGCTGTCGCCTATTAACACCAAAGCAAATTGCAACATACTGCTCGATGAAAACGTACATAACAGAATTACAACCCCCATTTGCCATGGGTACGACCTCAGTATTTCGTGCAATGCTCAGGATATGTGTATATACGAACAAAGATTCGATAAAATACTGAAACTCGATGATGATTGTGCAAACCGGAATGACAACGAATGCAATGGGCATTGTAAAATGACAAATGACGGTTGCCAAACCAAAACATATTGTCGCGCGAAAACATGCGAAGACGCACTTATTGAAAACAACATCGAATCCCTCTGTGTAGACATAGAGCCGGCGTGCGAGGACGACACCGATTGGCCGCTTTTTTGTTCGCAAACGACTGGCAGAATCCGCCCAGATTCCGACCTGTCCGTCAAGGATACGTTTTTCAGCTGTGTAATGTATAAAAACAGTGAAAACCCACAAAATGCAATACACCAAATACCAGGAGGTATCGGTATCAACGGGGTCAAAACGATTACGAACCCCATTGAGGTGTCAATACCCATTCACGAATTTCGACAGCGTTTTATTGAGTCCCGGGTATCCATCGACGTAAACACACCGTGTGGTCAACAACTTGTCAATCTCGCGGGGTTGGATGCGTTTTGCACAAATCATTTGCAATACAGCATCCCAGAGTATGCTAAACCACCAGTATCAGCGGACGAATGGTTTTTGGAATGGATGGTGGTTTGTCCGCAAGACAATGACCCCTACTTTTACAAAGAATCCCTACACAAGGAAAAAAACGATGCTGTGCAACGCGTTTCGAAATTGAAAGGTCGTATGTGTGATGTCCATTACAAATGTATACCAGATACCTCCTCGTCATGGACCGGTAGTTGTACGGATGTGACAACGGAAAAATTCCAAGTGAAACCTTACAGATTGGAATGCCTTAATAGCGGTGTACAATATTTTGACAGGGTGAATTATTCGAACTACCCCGAAGATGCGACGTCGTGCGTTTTAACAGTGGACGAAACATTGCTCCGGTGGGGCACCACAAAATGGTCCATCGACATACTGTCTAATAATTTTCAACAAAGTTGTGAACTTACTGCCTCGTGGATTCCTGAAAAAAAAGAGTTGCCTTCTCTGTGTACAATGGGAGCTTGTGGTTCCTCTGCCACGTTGTGTATGGAATGCGAGGCCGACATGAATTGTAGAAGCGGTGTATTGTGTGGTGCCGATGCCTCGGTAGAAATCGACTGTCATCTAAACAATCCATGTGGTCCGGAAGGTCACTGCCACGTTCCACCCCGATTCCCATCCAACAGATACATATGCGAATGGGAGTATGAAAATGTTACCATTACGGCGGAAGGAAACGAATACCAGGGCGAATTAACACACAGAGGAGATCTTACGATTTTCAATTATCAACCTTCGACGGTTGTGAAGGCCAATATATCCATCAACAACGGGTCGTTTCAACAAATTGAAGATTGGCATACAATTGGTCTTGTAAACACGATCGTTTCGGTCAACCAGACCAACGTGTCGCGTCCACCAAAAGTCGTGCCTGGCATCAATGATTGTGAAATAGAAACTGAGTTTAACTGGTTCAAGTACTGTGATAATTTACCAATGGGGTCGGAATTGGAAACATCGGCACCCTTTGGTCTGACCACTGGTTGGTCGGGGGGCACTCTCCTCCTTGAACGGAATAAAGTGCTAGTAAAGGACGCGGAGTATTCAGAGTCGGCCACCAACATTTCCATTGTCGTAGACATTTCTCGTTCACCGGGGGCGTTAATTTTGATTTTGGACAAGGAGTACATTATTGAGAGTGGGACAAGTCAGGTCGATGGGTTGGTATTGGTTCGCAATCTGACCAAATTATCCATCTCCTACTCCAATGGATTTGAAACATGCAAATTGAAATCTTTGTTCGGTGATGTTGTGATTTCTTCATTGAAAATTGATTCCGTACAACAGATTGTCCCATTTGAATCGTTTGAGGGTAGAATTATTTCCAATTATAACCGTTGGAAATTTGACGCGTATGGTTCGATGGTGTTTCGGAGGGAACCCTCTGATGTATCGACCTGTAGTGAAACGTGTTTGGCGGATACGACATGCGAAGAAACGTGTCAGCAAAACACGGTACAGGGTAGTCAATGGACTTTGCCACATAACGATGTTCGACCACATAACGATGTTCGAGTGCATGGTTGGACTAAATTTGACAATGGCGCGACTCTCTTCGACCAATTGGACGAAACGGGAAACATTGCAAATATGGATGTCTTGAACAGTGACGGGACATCTGTCGTGAAACTGCATGTTCAACCAATTGTGTCAACCAATAAAGGCATTGTCTATGTGAATGATATCGCCACAACCTGCAAAGTCGAGTCTTATGACTGGTGGCATTGGGAAATAGATTTGAGAACAGGAAACCATACGATTCATTCTGTCGACAACCTGAAAACCTTCACCCAAGCGTACAGTGTCACCGTCCGTATCAACCAGTGTGAATATGACGTTGATGTCGAGGTGAATACCACTACGCGCGAAATTACCCACAGCCATACAGTGGGAGAATCTTTCCATGATGGTCCAAGTGCTACTGAACATGACTGTCGTATGCGTTGTCATGGTCACGATGACTGCACCCAGTGGTCATGGACTCATGCAGATCGACATTGTTATTTTCATTCTTCAAGGTGTCATGAACATGACAAATGTGTCTTAGGGACGCACCATCTTCATGCATTACACCCCCAAGAGATATCACACTTTGAAGTCTACAACGAAGCACCTAACATCAATACATTTTGGAATTTTATACGAGTGGAACCGTTGCTCGCCGTTCCAGACACTCTACAGTGTCCCGTGGTAAATGTTGAAAACGAGGTACCGTTGCTCTGGCAAGACGCTTTCCGCGAATTATACGTTCCCTACCAGCCCGATGCGACCAGAATTTGCAACACTATCGCGACCCAGTGGGAAACGATACCCGGCTACCAATCGGGTGTTTGCGAAGGCGAGACGTGTGAGTACAATAAGAATGACATGGTTTTATGTTCGAATTTCCTTGAACATAAAACGCCACCAATTGACCAACTAACTGGTTGTGAGGAGGGTAAAGAGGAAATATCAAAATTCAATGATTTGGATTGGCGTTCCTATTGTGTTTATCGTGGCTCGTTTCTGACCGAAAGTCCAAGTTTTTTAGGAGGACGCGAGCTAAAAATGGAGGATATGTGTAATAACTCGTTAGAGACGTTGGCCGACAACAGCACGTGTTCCATCGAATTGGATTGGTTTCAACAATGTTTCGAACGAACGGCGGATTACGAAAGTTTTTGCCATCCCGATTGCGTGGAAGACATTGAGGCGATGCTTGCCGAAACCAGTGCGGATGACGCCAGCATTTGCACGATCCGTCAAAAATATTTGGACATTGCGAACTCCAACACAATGGCCGAACTGGAGTTAGAGGCCATTCAAGGTTGTTCAGGATGCGACCTTGACAACATTGTGATTACAGATTTTTGTTCATTGCAAAATGCATACCACGTCGAAGACCGTCTGCGTTTCCCCGAATTGTCAAATTCTCAATGTTCCAAGAATGGGTGCACAGAGACTTTGCAAAATACCATGGGTCGTACTGAAATGCGCAACTGGTGCGAAGACCTTTCTAGAGGAAACATCGGTGGAACTTGTTCTAAAACGACCTGTGACTGTGACACGGAAAATTACGCGGGCGTTGCCGGAGGTACGTGCGAACTAACATGTCCTACGGGTCAAGACGGGGACGAGGAATTAGCATGTACTGGTAAAAACGGTCGATGTTTTGCGGCAAATCTTAACCACAAGGAGAGCGACCAACTTCGACAAGAGAACGCGAAGGAATACCGTAGTGATGGCAACCACAGATATTTACCAATATGGCAACAAGGCCCCAGTCCAAGCATGACAGGAATATGTCAGTGTCAATTGGGTTCGGGAATCGCGTGTTCGATACCGTGTGACAAATGCAATAACGGTACTTACGGTCACGACATGGCCTCGCAATATGGCATATGTGATTCGTTCAACGGTATATGCCGTGGCCTTGCGCCGTTTATGCGCTACAATACGAAATACATTTCCGACAACGAGTATGTGTCGTACAATACCACGGGGTTCGATGGGGTGCAATTGCAATTTCCCGAAAGGTTTCTTTATGAAGTTGATGATGTGCTCTTGTTGCGATCAGTTTTGTACGTCTTGGACAGTGATGGGTTAAAACGCGAAGAATTGAACCATCGGGAAGTCGACGTGCAGCAGCAGCGGTCGAACGATTTATTACTAAAAACATTTCGCGAACTTTGTTGGTCTCGCGAAAGTATGAACTTGAACTATACAAATAACGGCCAAGTTTCGTTTGTCGGTCTTAAACTTAATACATCAACGGAAATGAAAAAGATAACCGATATAACTGGTGCTAACACCTGCACGTCTATCGAAATGCCGGATGGTTCGTTTTTATGTTTCTCGAATGGGAGAATGCATGCTTATACAGAAAATGGTCCATTGTACGTCATTGAAACCGGAAATGAGAATATACCCCGAGACGGTATGACTTTCTGTAATCATTCTGCTGATAAAGTGTATGGATTTGGCGGTAGGGTAAAATATCGGTCGACGACTGATTATTACAACATGGTGTACGAGATTGAAGTTCATCGATATCCTTGGGACCCTTTTGACCTCGTAACTGTGGATTGGAAACCAGTGTTAATAATAGGTTCAATCCAACCACCGCCGCAAGAACTTGCACCCATCATATGTTACGACGACACCATGTATATGGTTTCGGAAAGCAAAAGGTTGTATTCTTTGTCCTTACCAAATGAAGTTCGACCGTTTGGCAACTGGTCTGATAAAGGTGATATTAATGTTAATGAAACGATTAAAAACATGCACAAAAAAAATATTGAATTTGATATTATTTTTGCTACAAAAGCAAAACGATACACTTTGAATGTTGAAGATTCACCTTTGACAGACATTGACAGTTGGTTGGATATTTCAAACGTCAAAGATACTACAAATTCTCCGGGTGGACAACAGCAATGTGTCGTTAAATTTAATGGCACATTACTAACAGTCGGAGGAAATGTGGTGGCGACGTCGGAGGAAAATGCAACCAATGTTAATATTTTCATGGAGGAATGGGTAAATATTGATCCCATGTCTGGTGCAAATACAAACCAAAGATTGAAAAATACCATTCAATTTAAAAATGAGAATCATCAACATATCGAGACTGTACATCAATTGAGCGAGCAGTTGGAGGGCGAGATGACGGATATAGAAAAATTAGAGACGTTGGACATCGTGGAAAGAATGTACATGCATCAGGGTCGATGGACTTTGAATACGATGGTATTTATAAAAAAATACTTGGCCGATTTATTGTGGTCAAACAACATTTACGTTCAATATTTGGCCCAAATCACATCGACGTACACGTCCGACTTCAATGACGCGTTTGATAATTTACAATTGAATTATTTCGATTCGAACCCAATTGTTTCGGAAACTTCGTTATTTACAATTGTATGGGAAGGTACTTTCCCTAATCGCGTTCTCGTCATATCGGGAAATTATGTTGACAATTACATTCAAAACTTTTTCGTGGGCGACCAACTGTTTAAATTGACCACGGAATGGAAGGCGTCAATTTTCAAATTGAAGCTCACAAGTACTACAGGAATAGTCGAATGGTACAATTTGGACGTTGTACGCAGTTTCGTTTTGACAATCCCATTGGAGAAATGGGTCTACAAAACGGCGGAATTCAGTTACAGAGGTGAAACGGGTCGTGATGCACTGTTTCACATGATGATTACGAGGGAACCGATGTTTCTATTTGATATGCAAAAACAGACCGCCGATTTCGTGGCCTTTTCGTCGTCGCATTGTTCGTCCACCGCGTCCAGACAGTGCCCTGGATTATTACCATATACGAATTTACCCTGTAGTGGTCGTGGTAGATGTGGTATAACGTGTCAATGCGTCTGCGAGGTGGCACCGTCAGTGTTGCGAAAAGATCCGACCGCATTGGATACACCCAAGTGGCAAGATTCTCCCTATAGAGGTAATGGTTGCCAACTAACATGTCCAGGGTACAATGGCTATTACTTAAATTCGACTTGTTCTGGACGTGGTGTGTGTCAGCATGATGGGAAATGTTCCTGTCCTCAAACACACACAGGAGACGCGTGTCAATTCGAATGCCCCGTCGACGATAATAATAACACGTGTTCCTCTAATGGTGGTTGTGGTACAAAAGCAATTGAAGCTGCGTCTTTCCAATTTATAGGTGATGAATACTTGGATAGTGTCACCGCGATTAATAGAAAGGAATATTCCTCAGCACTGGATACGTTTTATAGTGCGTGCAAAGAAAACAATTATATTCGACAAACAGGCCACTTTCCAAACACTGTTACAAAATTGAGTGGAACGCGGGACAACCTGTTTAATTCCAATCGCATTCTGGCAATAGCTAAATGCGAAGCGATTAACAAAGATATAAGAAATAACTTACGGTTAATTCGGAACAAGGAGTTCCGAAACTATCCATACGGTACATGCATCGGGATTTCACTGGACAATAATAAATTTTATCCAGAAATATTGAGAAAACCTGTGTGGATTCCTACACATTCAGATATTATATACATATTCAAATGCACAGTTTCAGATTGTTTCATAATAGAATCGATTGACAACGATGCCGGCATCGTGGGTCTGGAAATTGCATTAGACTCACCGTCGTTTGAATTCACTCTAAAATATGTCCATGGGTTATCTTCGGGACGAGAACATTACATTGTTAATGGGTTTGACCTTTTCATCGATACGGTATGGGATTTGACTCATCTAAATTTAAAATTGTCCACCAAAAACAAATTCTCGAACTTCGCGCATGAAGAAACTGCGATGAATTTTTCAGGTGAAATAGTCATGCTAACAATAAGAATTGAAAACGAAAAACTATATGTCAAGGAATACAACTCGTACAGTCCGGAACCATCAAACAATGCCGTGTGGTTAGCACCGTTGTACGAACAGAATTATATGAAAATGATGGACGAAAACCCGACATACACTTTTGTTACCGATATTCCCATGGTACAATTGAATACAACCGAATACATTTGTGATTTAGAGCCCAATTGCAATGGCATTATACAGTGGACCGTACCATTCCGCGAAAATTGGTTTTCAATGTATTCGGATGTACCCAGTATGGACGGTTTTGACTCGTTTCCTGCAACTGGTACATTTACAACTTACAAGAAAATGTCTTTCATTTACCAAGGTAAGGACACTTCCAATTCGATATGCGATGTGGTTAAACCAGGCATGTCGAAATACCCAACGGTTCGCTATTCGGAAGTGTACGATATAAAGATTGACAATATTGACTTATCATTAACAACCGATGAAAGTACATCAAGTATTATTATCGGAAATGGACTCTGGAACAATTGTTGGACAAGAGAAAAGAATGTATCTACCAAATTAGCATGCAAACAAAAAGCAGAGGAAAAAAATTGTTATGGTTTTGCATTTTCGGACGACCAACATGTGTGTATAATTTACCATAAAATGACGAATCCAACTAAAATAAAATTAGGACGCTACAACAGTGAATCTCGCCTAACATTGTTTAACCCATGCGGTCCAAGCACAAAGTGGATTTCAATGTAAAAAAAATAACACATATATTAAACATTATCACACATATATTAAACATTATCTTTTTTATTTATTCATCGTATTTAAGACACACAAATTATATTAATTATGTTCTTCATCGTTTTTTTATTCACTACGGTCGGGGCCACGTGTACAGCTGGTGACTACATGAGTAATAATTCTTGCATTGCATGCCCAGCTGGATACGAAGAATCAAACGACAACTGTACACGATGTGCGGCGGGCAGATATCAAAATATCGAACGACAAACCACCTGCTTTGATTGTCCAGATAATAATTTGTGCATTAATGGAATACGCATATGTGCTGCCGGCGAATTCTTACAATACAGAAGCAATAATTGTACAACATGCCAACCAGGTACGTTTTCCGCGTTCAATGGTTCGGTGTCGTGTGACGATTGTGCCTCGGACAAATACCAAACTGAATCAGGCAAAACAAGTTGTATTGCCTGTCCTGAACTCACACAGTCAAACGGGACACATTGCAACAATTGTTCTCACAAATGGTCGCGCTACGACAAAGTTTGTATTGACAATTGTACAACCCAAATGTTCGTAAACGGGAGCATTTGCGAATTCTGTGCTGCCGGTCAATATTACAGCGGCTCCATTTGTACAGATTGTCCGAGGGGGTACATCAAACCCAACGATAGTCCAATGAACTGTTCAGCATGTTCGTCCAGACACAGTTGGACAAACACTACACATTGTACAAAATGTGGGGAAAATCAGCAATTTGTTGATTTAAATTGTACAGACTGTGAACCTGGCACGTATTTATTCGGCGAATCCTGCACAAATTGTTCCGTGGGGTATTATCAAACCAACGGGACGAATCAAATCAACGAAACAACGACATTTTGTCAATATTGTCCCAAAAACACGTACCAAGACCAATCCGGTCAAACCTCTTGTAAAGATTGTGATGCGGGTAAAGTGACCACTTCAAACGAATGTCAATATTGTCCAGGACGTACTGGTTTCAACGGCACCGATTGTGTTGCGTGTGGTTCAGGTGAATTTAGCAACTCCGGGTATTGTCAAAAATGTCCCACGGGTAAACACCAAAGTGGGTCCTCCTGTCGTCACTGCACGTTGGGTTCATACCAAGACGAACTCGGAACAACCGGGTGTAAATCGTGCTCCGAAGGAACATATTCGAATACACCAGGTCAGTCTCAATGCAAAAGTTGTTCTAGTGGTGAAGAACCGAATTCCAAAGGAAAAGGTAGTACATATTGCTGCCCGATCGGAACCTGTTCCGATTGCGGCGTGGGGAAGAAACGGAACGGTCCGAAAACTTGTCAAAACTGTCCAGTGGGCAAGTACAGTGGTCTCGCGTCGTCTGCGTGCACTGATTGTCCAGTAGGATATTTCACAAACAATACCGAAAGTCACGCATGTGAGAAGTGTGCCGACGGATCCACATCTCTACTCGAACGAACAGACTGTAAAGAGTGCACGGCTGGCAAATACGAGCAAGCGTTTGTGTGTGTAAATTGTCCAAAGGGTGAATACCAAGACCAAACTGGCCAAACAATGTGTACATCGTGTGCGTTTCCGATGACGACGAATTCAACGAATACCACAAGTTCTTCGGATTGTACCAATTGCACGCCTGGTTTAGGATTGGAGATTGGCGAATGTGTTCAATGTGGTACTGGGAAATATTACAACGACTTTACGTGTAAAAACTGTCCTGTGGGGTATGCACAACCGGATACAAGTGCTACTGAATGCATTGAATGCCCCAAATCTAAAAGCACTATGATAGAAGGTGCATCCACATGTACATCTTGTACTGACCGAGATTGCGACTGTGCGCCCGGTAAGTATGGTAGCCAGCGTAGCCAGTGTAGAGAATGTCCGACCGGATGGTCTTCTTCGGGGGGGCAAACGTGCATCGCTTGTAGTTCGAGAACCTATCAAGACCAAACAGGACAATACTATTGTAAAAGTTGCGCGGCTGGTAAATTTAGTGACACAAGCGCGTCCAGTACCTGCAAGATCTGTCCAGCAGGATTTTTTCAGGACAAAGACAGGCAAGGCAGTTGTCACGACTGTCCTATCGGACGTTTTAGCCAACAAGAGACTGGCAGCGAATGTAAAATGTGCGATCCTGGCAAGACCACCATTGAAAAAAACATGGTTGCCCCGGGAAACTGTAGTGATTGCGAAATCGGAAAATATGGCCAGGACGGCATCTGCACTGAGTGCACGGAAGGCACATACCAAAATGTTACTGGCCAAACAAGTTGCCTGTTGTGTCCCGAAGAACAGTGGAGTGAACCTGGCATTTCAAATGTGTCCGAGTGTTTCAACACGGGAAAATTAACAACGTATGTCTTTGGAAATATGGAAGACCATGTTGAGTCGAAAGCTTTCGACTCAACATGTGAGATTCGTCCGAATTTCGTGTTGTATTGTCCATCATGTACTTGTAACAAAGATAGTCGCAGAGGTTTTTGGTCGGGTCCGTTTTGCAGTGAATGTCAACGCGGATTTGCGACACGTTATTGTAATGCCATCTGTCCTGGGTACGATGGTCAACACGATTCCACGATGTGCAATGGTAATGGACGATGTTGGTTTGGACGTTTTGGCAATGGATTGTGCTATTGTGGTGGTGGGAATAAAATCGACACCAGCGGTGAAAACGTGTTTGTTGACGTTCGCACATGTCCACGGGGGCAGATTTGTCCTGGATACGGAAGTTCTTCCGTCGACGTGGCCGAATACATACCACAGTATTATATCATTCAATATCGCCAGTATTCGACATTCGTGCTTCAAATGTCCAAGTATACACCCGCGCGCGGTCACATGTGGTTCAAACGCTTTCCGCCGTCAAAGGCTGCTGAAAACACCTGTTCCCTCTGCAATGGCAAATACGATGATTCGTTAATGTCAGAAGCGGGTTATTGGGCAAATTCGGGCGACTATTTGTCATTCAACACCAATGCCCAGTCCAAAAATGGATTCCATGGCGAAAACTGCCAACACGAATGCGCAATATGTCTCAACAATGGATATTGTGTACATTCGCCCCATCCATACCATTATTCGTACACTATTGACAATACCTTCGTCAAACAGCGACAGGTAATAATTCCCACGACAGCGTGCGTATGTCGGTCGAGTGTTTTCGACGCCAGTCAAATGTGTTGTCCAAATGGATTTCAACCATATGTCTTTTATGGTAACCGTGATACGGAACCGTATTCGAGTTTTGATACACTGCCATTTATATCTTCTATCGACAACAATCAAAACTTGGGCTACTATAGAGACAAAGATTTGTGGCTAGAAGTCGCTGATATATACCAGCCGTCCTATATGGAGCCAGATAACGGTGTAATGTTTATTGGCGAACGCGCCGACATAAAAAATGTTTCGTATCGCGCAACGAGTCCTTACAACAAACATATCTACCACGGTACGACGAGAGAAATTTGCCGTGCTTGTCCTGGATTATTTGGAAAGGGGGTACGTGCGCAAAACACCCTCGTACAGACGGAATATGAAGCCGAAGAATACTGGTGGGATTTTGCTGCTGCTGCTGGTGACAAAAAATGCGCAGGGCAGGGTGTTTGTGATTTTTACGCGAAAAAACGCGAAATGGATGTCGATTTTATGGGGGATAAGAACACGTGGTCTTTACTTTATCGCGGTGCATTGTGTCGTTCAACACCCTCATTTCAATTCTTCGAGCTCCATTCCAAAGGCACGGACCAAGAAAAACTCAAAGAATGTGTTGAAAAAGCAACAGAAGCAGGCGCTAAGTTTGTCGGTTTTGCACCGGAATCCTACACTGGTGGTACAATTAACGATATGGAAATTACACAATATGCAAGCGCAGAGAGTGCCGGAACTGCGGCAGCGTTTCAAAACTCTGCCGGATGGGCCACCCGGGGGCAAAGTAATTACGTCGTAAAAACATTGCCGCGACCAGATTCCGATTCAGAATTTCTTATTCATGCGAATGTACAAAAACAGTGTATTGCTTTCGTCAAGTGTGACACGATTACACAAAATTCTTACGAATTTAATATATACGACGTTTCACATGGTCGAGGTGACGACAGATTACACAGAACAATGGAAAACGGCGGCATCGAGGAAGCTTCGTTTGATCGCTTTGACACGTGTTTTACATATACGAAAGATGAGAATCGCGCGCAATTTGGGATGACACTGACCGTTGATTATGTCCAGGGACAAGACCCTTTTGTGGGGGGATTGTGTCCACGGGGGTACTTTTGTTCACAACAACCCTCTGAAAACGATAATGACCCACCCATTGGATACAAAGAGGCTTGTCCACCCGGTTATTTCCAACCTAAGTTTGGTGCGACGCGCACAGACCCCAAAATACGATGCAACAGAAAATACCGTGGAATGAAATATGAAATTACAAATAACAGAACTTGTGACAATACTGAACAAATCAAAACCAGGGAAGAATGTGAAGCAGCCGCCAAAAATTCGGACAACCTATTTCCATTTGAGAATAGTTCTGGTACAGTCTCGGGTTGTCACATCGCATCTAATAAAACTACTTGGAACCCAATCACCGGACAATGTGGCGACAAATGCGTGTGTAAGGTTTCAAGTCCATGCCAGTTAAATTTAGCAACATTTGATCCCACGGACTATGTCGATAACGTTTGCACACGATGTGACAGACACACATGGTCAAGCTCGGGGGCATTTGAATGTCACGAATGTCCAAAGGGGTTTGTCAAAAAAATATCGGGGAATTTCGAAGAGGGAAATATAAAAGTCTATAACATAATGCCAAATCGAGGCAATACCTGGTACTATATCGAAAACGAAATGGGAAATGTCGACGACGACTGTGCAAGAGTTCCACCGGGTATTGTCCATATTCCGAAACTTAATGAAGCAATGACAGAAACGGACACGGATAAACAATTTTTACCATTGATATCATGTCCATACGGGTTTTCAAACCAACCACAGACATATATTATTCAAGACAAATGGGATTTGAGTCAAATCACCACAGACGAAGCGTTTATGGTCCCACCCTTTGTTCAAAACTTAGGATTTGACCGCGGTGTGGTAAGTGACAAACCATGTGGGTGCATCGCACCCCCCTCTGCATATGGTACAAGTAAAACTGTGTACATAAATCCGGACAAAGAAACTTGCTGGGAATACGCCCGTGCTTTATCACTAAACTCAACTATACCAACAATGATGGACATACATAGTGTATTTTGGGATGGTTGTGTCAAGTTTAGGGATTCCAATGTTGTACATTGGAATCAGCCGAAGCTGAAGAATACAACGGAACGGGCCCCTTCAAATGTCAATTTTTTTTGTGTAAAAAAACAATTTGATAAACAACTTACAGAAGAAGTAGCCGCACAATACTGTTTCCCATGTCCTGGTGACACCGTGACAGGACCAGAATCGGGAATTTGTACGACATGCACTGCAAATCTGATCAAAAAAAATATGAAAATTACTCTTCAAAAAATTGTCGACAGAGCTTATCGACGATTGTACAAATGCTATGACAGGTTTGACAGTGCCAACTCTGTTATAAGTGGTTCGACCGGAGTTCCAACAGATCAAATGTACACATGCGATACGAATGTTAAGGCTATTAATGTTGTCCATGACGACATTGTGTACAAGGAAGAAAATGTACAGGCGTGGCAATTTATCAAAGACACCAATAGTTTGTGGCAAGTTGACAGCATATTTTGGCCAATACAGAAAACGAGTAACTCGCTCGTGTCGGAATTGGCGTTGAGCGATTGTATTTTGGCATGCTCTACTACATGGGGCAACCAATGGGATAAGAACAGGACCGTGCGCGTCGGGTACGCGTATGATACGAGTGAAAGAAATTTTTGTCTGTGCAACAATGGAGGGAAAAATGATACCTGGTACAGGTATGTAAATGGGGAATACAACGTGGACCTGGCAGCATCGCACAAATACGGAGGGCGAGAAGTCGGAGTTGCATCCAAAAAATTGCTGTGGTATCAATCTCAAGTCGAAGACAACTGGAAAGATAAATCAATGCCACTGTGCGGAAGTTGTACACCTGGTAATTCATTCTCAAACAACAAATGCGAATTATGTGAAAATGGAAAATATACATCAACGGTAGACCAAGCGATGAAAGTGGATTGTCAAGCGTGTCCAGCAGGTTATTATCAAGACACGGTGGGCCAATCGTACTGCAAAAAATGTACGGTTGGTAAAGCCGACCCACGAGAGAGTCAATCAAGCTGCGCTTTATGTATTCCGGGATATTACGGGGACCAACGAGGGATGGGTATTATGTATAAGACTGTTGTTCCTAATGGGAACGAATATACAGAGGATACCAAAGGTGGATTTATCAAATGTAAAGAGTGTGTAGCTGGACAGAAACAGCCAAACGAAAAGCAAACATCCTGTGTACCGTGTACCGCAGGATATTTTCAAAACGAACTAGCACAACCCGATTGTATACAGTGTCCCGAAGGTACGGCCCAACCTAATGAGAACAGCAACGTCTGTGACGATTGTGTTTCTGGGAAATATCAAGATTCAACCGCACAATCCAGATGCAAAGATTGTGCCACAGGCCAATATGAACAGTCTACCAGGCAAGACGCTTCTTGTACACTTTGTCCAAGAGGATATTTTGCGAATGAGGTTGCAACTAACGAATGCAAATCGTGTAAGGATCAGTCTTCAACACCCGATGGTAATCCATATGGGTTTTACGATGATCTCGGAGCAGTCAAATGCAAAGAGTGTAAGGGTGGTTACACATGTATGGCCACGGACTCCACTCTGTGTGCTGATGGTGAAATAAACCCAAAAAACAATTGGAAAGATGCTTGCGAGCCATGTACTGGCAATACAGTTTCCAATCCAACGAAGACCGCATGTGCTCCGTGTACAGTCGGCAAAAAAGTGCCAAACACTGAAAACTCCGGGTGTGTAAATTGTCAATTGGGGTCACATTCATACACATCGCCGCACACCGCCTGTGTCGTTTGCGGGTTTACTCAAAAAGTACAAGCACCCACTGGTTGTGTCCCGTGTCCCAGTGGCCAGAAGCGAAGCAGTACTGTCGATACAACATGTGAGAAATGTTCAGGAAACCAATTTCTGGATGGTGATAGTTGCAAACCATGTCCAGCGAATACAAAAATAAATGCCGACAACACGGCATGCACTCCCTGTGGCGGGAAGACGTGGGACGAGTCATGGACAAATTTTGAGGAAAAGTCAAATTACGGTAATCTGCCTTTTTACAACTCCAACCCCAATCAGGGTTGCCAAACCAACAAGTATGGCCCCCAGGTAATTTGTTATTCCACTTACGAAATAAGGTTTAGTATAAATGGCGATGCATGTTTCGACGTTACAGGCGTGGACGACCAAGTCGCTATTTATTGGCATCGGACGAGTGGTACCCCTAACCCGCCAATAACTGTGGGAATGCCCGAATATTTCTCCAAGTCTGGATGTGGTTGCAAGGGAAAGGGTGCAGGAGGTTGTGCCTGCATGACCGACTACCCATATTTAATGGATTACGACTCGAAATCGGTCGGGAGTGGTTTCGGGACGGGGAATTGGGGTAACACTAAATATCAAATAGGAAATTGGAAAAAAGGGCAGACTGGCCGGAAATGCGAGAAATCTTTCTGGCCAGGTAGCGTATATCGAATAACCATTTGGTATTTCAATGAAGACAAAGGGGCGGGTTCCCAAAAATTGAAAATTTCCGCCAACGACAAGGACAAGGACGGAGGTTGGAGAGTTTATAATGAAAGTCCACCCTGTTGAGCAAAAGGTTTAACTGTGGTAAATGAATATGTTAAATTATAAATCAACAAATTTACGTTTTTTACTTTCTACAAATTCTATTCTTTCCGTTTCGTGGTTGCTCCATTGCCGAATCCTCACATCTTTTAAATCCGCCACATGTTCTTCGCGCCATTGGAGAGTCCCAGGATTGCGCGACATCCACACCGCTTGACCTTCGTCCATCACCAGATCAATCATTCTCGGCCTACCCTGTCTCCTCATGTACTGTACGCCACACGTGTTGCACAGAGACGACGTCCCACACGGACCGGGCCGCCAAGTGGACGAGACAAATGTACCGCAGCGTGTACATGGAAGTTTGTGTCGAGACATTATTTTTGCCTCCGTACGACTGTGGTAATATTGTTGAATGATAAATCCAACAACTTGATCCAAATTCATTTTTTTGTGGATTTATGTGTTCAGTTTGAAAATACACATATGTCTAATGTTTTGAGAAAATTCGCGCCATGCGGCTCAGATGATGTTCAATTTTCGTTGCCAGTCCCCTGGTAGTGGGGTCTGACTGTACAATGGCCAATCCAAACGAAATTCTGGTTTGATATTCGACATTAATTTCTTCCTGGATTTTTATTTCGTCGCGCAAGCGCAATAGGTCAGCTTGAACGATTCGAAGTGATTCGTGAGCTTTTTCGGTCTCTGGTGTGCGTCGTTTGGTGGTTGTTAGTACGTTTCCCCGTTCAAATTTTGATTTATTGGGTTGTTCTTTGCTGCCAATTTCAAAGGCACATGTCCGCACTGATTGTTCAGACATCAACCGACCCTTCACGCAGGGTGTGAGTACGATGATAAAGGTGGGAAATTTGGTGCCCGCCATGTCTTTAAAATTTCGCGATAATTCCCATGGGCGTTTATTCCAGTGGAGGGTGTGATTATGTGGTGATATCCATTGTTGATGTGCACCGATCGGCATTTTGTTGCGCATTCGGTCGTCGATATCTACGTCGTCTTTGGACAGTAGTTTGGGCATTTTGTACTGTTTGCAAAACTTGGCCGTGACTTTGTCGTCCGTAGCGTGGTTTAAGAAAATGGAAAGCAGAATACTATCGCACTTATTGAATGGAACAATTATGCCCGGATGTTTTCCTAAAATGGGTCCATCGCGGTGATTGCACCAACCACGGCTGTTTCGATTCCAATTGACCAATTGAACCGTCTCTGGCAATTTGCGTCGGAAAGCGTTGCTGTTTATGTGGTTGGAATGGTCTACGTTTAGCATTTGTTCTTTTGTTTTTAAAGATGCGTATGTTAAACTTGACATAGTTGTAGAATATGTGATAGATGTGATTTAGAATAGAAAATCGAAATTTTAAATATTGTATTCGAACTCTATTCTAAACAACATCTATACAATCTAAAAAATGGCGAGTTTAACCTATATTGAATCTGATGACGAATGGGTAGACAGCTCGGAGCCAGAACACGCTAATCGCGGTTCTAATGCGATAGAGAACGTGTCCGTGACGTACGACATGGCTGAGGCCGCCGTCAAAGACCTTGGTTTAACCCATTTCATGGATACCGGAACACATTGTGTTTTGAATCGATGTGAACCTGTGAAAAAAATGTACCCGTCGGTGCTTATTCCCGAACGATTGCGCAAATACAATAGCTTAGTATTGTCTATTATCCTCTACCACCACAATTGCGAGTCTGTGGAGGTTCGTTTCCCAGATTTGAAGGACAAATTCCAACTGCGTAGAGACAACCATGGCGTTTGGATTAATCCGTCTGAAACGCCAATTATTCGTCTCAAAAAAAAAGCCTTTGATGCGGAAACAAAAAAAGACACGGCGTTTCGCCTGTCGACGGATTTTAAATTTCACACCAACGGAATCGAGCCGTGTTTTGTGTTAACGGCCATTCCGTTTGAGAACGGGAAATTTATTCAGAAAGAGGCCAGTGTCTCCAAACCTTTTTTTGTGCGCAGCAAACGCCAAGAACGCCATACCAACGGTCCGAAAAAGAAACGCAAAAAAGCTCGTGAAATTCGTAAAATAAATACTGATATTTGTTCCTCCAAAGAACAATTGGGCAATTTGGAAACCCGCTTGAAGCAATTGCAATCGCAAAATAGCGTAAACTCGACATTGTTCCGAGAGATGCGGAAGAGCATTGAAACAATGCCTGTGTCAACAACTAAAGTTGCCCTGCAACACGCGTTTAGAGCCATGGGTACGACCGAGTCCGTTACATTATGAACATGCGTGGTTTTCTACCGTTTCCGTCCGCCCACATGAATGCCCTGGCAATAGTATCTATGACAGCTATGACGAGCCAGATATCAAGCCGTGTGACGGCAACCATAATATGTATAACTGTACCTAACCACCTGTATAAATTATAACAACATAGTTCGATTACGTCTTGTTTTGTTCTTTTTATCTCTTTGATGTGTTGGCGCTCTATTTTTCTGCCAACTGTCTCTTCCATATACACATTAACAATCTGGTAAAATGTTAAACATGCAAAAAACACCAACCATTGCGACCACGTTGAAACGACAATGGAGCCAACTTTAAACCCTGGTCCCAATTGAAAAAATCCATCCCACAAATGTTCTTCCCATACAATGCCAAAAAAACATATGGTGAAAAATAACGAAAACAGAACCAACATTTGTTTGACAATTAGTTGTATAAATAGTCCACTGTCCAGCGGAAAGGCAATGCACGCAGACAATTATTTCAAGATATTAAATATTGTGTCAGTGTGGGTTGGTGTCGTTTTCGTCTTATACGGTCTTTCACAAATGAAAGATGCTGGATATTACCCGCCTGAAGTACCCGCGGGTTGGGTCATGGGTATGTTCTGGATATCTGTCGGTGGAGGCATTACATTAATATGGGGCATGTACATAGTCGCCCAATTGATTGAACAAAAGATCCAGCATAAAAGAAGATGGAGGTGTAGTCAGATGGCGTCTGCTTCTTTGATGTTAATTATTGCCATGGGGTGCGCGTCCGTGGGTACATATTTAACTTGGAAACATCCGTACAGGATTGGTGATTGTGGATGTACTATAGACGAGTGGGGTTTGAATTGTACCCCGTGTGATTGTGTCAACGGGGTATGTCATTCTGGAATTTACGGTACCGGGATTTGTGCGTGTGATCTCGCTTGGGCCGGCGAGAAATGTGACCGATGTGACGAACGCCATAAACCCGAACCAGTTGGAGCTGAACCAGCCTGTGATAAATGTAAAACGGGTTACACTGGCGAAAAATGCGACCGATGCGCGGTGGGCTACGCAGGAGAATATTGCGACATGTGTGCTTTGGGATGGCAACCATGGCAACACTCGTCTGATATTTTTCCAGACACAATCGCCGACGACAACCGACATTTATGCGACGAGTGCATTCCAAACCATTGGGGTTTTTATTGTTTGTCCTGTCCAGTGGGCAATGACGTGCCCAAAACCACATTGGCAAGGAACGACAACCTGGAGATAGGCATTTCGCGCGCCACCGACAATATGGGCGACGTGGGTTACTTGGAAGAATTAGAAATATGCCTCGACGAAAATTGTCAACGTTGGACTACAGTCGACGCCAACAATCCACTCGACGTCAACAATCCACTCGTTGTCAAAGAAACGCGGATCAAAATAAAATACGATAGTGACAAGACTGTTTCGGATTGGTTTCTCCTCGATGAGATCCGCGGATTTCAATGCAACAACCGAGGAACTTGCATGGACGATGCCCAGCACCAAGAATTGCAAACTGAAAACGGGTTCAATTGGCAAGCAACGTGCACCGAGTCTACGGATCAAATGTGCAATACGCACGACGACTGCAAAGTGTCCCAAAATTGCAAAGGAACATGCGATGGCATCGAATTGCCCAAAAATCCGTTTTGGGAAAATTGGAACGTTCTGGGCCAAGACGGACTTGGTCAATTATGTGCGTCCGACGACGAATGTTTGGGCCTGCCGGTGAGTACAGACATCAACGGTAATCCCGTTTACTACACGGGGGGGAAATGCGTGGCTAAATTTTGTTGCGACGAAACCTATCATGGCACAGGCGTTTGTGACTGCAACCCCGAGTATTTTGGGCCAAAGTCGGAGGAAGGATTTCAAAGCCATTACGAGTTGTCGCCCGCTTGCGATTTTTGTCCCGGGTACGATTGGTTGACTGAAGAACCCACGAGCATATGTTCTGGTGGCAAAGGCACGTGTATACCCGAATACAAAAGCGCTCCCGAACTTGGCGCACGTGGTGACTATCTCCTTATGAGTTGCAAATGTGGCAAAGAACACTTTATGGACCCCGAAACCAAAATCTTGGACGTTGATACGGTTATTAGATGGTCGGGAGATGTTTGTCAGTGTGGACATGTGGACGGAGATGGTCAGTGTGATTTTTGCGCGTCGGGGCATTGGGGTGACCAATGCAAGACATGTCCAGGCGGACCCGGTTCAAGAGCTTGTTCTGGCCACGGCACGTGTTCGTCCGGGCGGGATGGCGACGGATCATGCACGTGTAGCATCGACG
>Ga0115003_10001008_pt1 | contig 25063 bp, 22 predicted proteins | sample ArcticOcean_MG_C_7_FD_88736 | JGI IMG/M metagenome (GOLD analysis project Ga0115003, IMG submission 88736) | Marine microbial communities from western Arctic Ocean - ArcticOcean_MG_CB11_88 | ecosystem: Environmental > Aquatic > Marine > Oceanic | place: Arctic Ocean: Canada Basin | collected... | reverse complement strand
TGCATATAAAATGAGTAAAAGCAAGTGCAATATATAAATACATGTTTATTAATGCAACATTGTTGCGTTAATAAACATAATCTGCTATCTTTGTATTGAACATCTTCATATTTTGGTAAAAAAGGTTTCGAAGCAAAAATAGCTTCAGAGCCTTTTTTTTTACTTATAATCCACAGACTTCACATCCAGAAGCAGCCATGGAGCAGCTCTCCTCGTTTGATTCCTTTTTAGGCATTCCAGGATACTTTTTATGCTTTTTTTACCTCATATTAGGTTTGGGCTAGGATTTAGGAATTCTATCGTACTTCTTAGAGGTTTTTACCTCTAATTAGTTAGACCATTTTGCACTTATACATCTAATTGTTGTAGGCCATTTGCGATAAAATTTACTAGTAGCTATTCAACATAGTGCTATAACTATCTTGAACATATTGAATAGCAAATGACTTATCTGAATTCATGCCCTCAATATCGTCTATTTCATTGAATTCCCGCATGTTGGAATTTCCCCATAAACTGAATTCAATAATTATTGGAGTTAAACGAATCCCTTTTTTCGTTAACAAATAAATATTTTCTTTTTTGTTTTCTGGTACTTTCGTTTTAAAAATCAGTTTATACAATTCCAACAATTTTAGTCGTGCAGATAAAATACTCGGTGCTATCCTTTCATCAGAATCGGATATTTCCTTGAAGGTCTTTTTATGCTTAATGAGCATGTCTCTAATGATTAACAAAGACCATTTATCACCCACGACATCGAGTGCAGAAGAGATTGGACATCCAGAACGAAATTTTTTTTTCATTTTTTATGAATTATTACTATTATTTCGATAGTAATTTATATTTTTGCTTTCAATTCAATAGCAATATTACAAAATTAAAAAAGAATTATGATAGCAGGACATATGACAACGGCATTAATAGCGAAACAAAAGTTCCCAAAAGGAGCCTTACTTTATTTTTTAATTATATCACAATTACAGGATTTGTTATGGTTTACCTTCCATTATTTAGGACTTGAACCTACTTACCCAAGTGATGCATTTGATGCCACTTTAAGTAATATGGTAGTAGATATGTTATACAGCCATGATTTGTTACCGCAATTATTTTGGTTGGCTATTGTTTGCTTACTTGGTAAACTGCTATTTAAAAGTACCAAAATAGGCTTGGTAAGTGTAGCCTTAGTATCAATCCATTTTATTTTAGATTTTTTTTCAGGACATATGCACCACGTTTTTGGAGCCGATACAATGGAAGCAGGTCTTGGGCTATATGCATCAAAACCTTATTTAGCTATTTTTATAGAAGCCTTATTTAGTATAGGTGCTTTATGGTATTTCTTCAAAGAAGAAGCAAAAAAAGGAATTATGAGAACTACAAAAAATAGAATTGCAATCTTCTCTGTTTTTGCTTACGGAGTCGTTTTTATGCTATTAATTGCTACAAAATCTTTTAGAAAGTTATTCGGTATTCCAGAATTTGACTTAGGATTTAATACCATTATGCCTACACTCATTTTCACTTATGGAGCAATGCTTTATTGTTTGAATTATTTTGTACCGAAGTATACGCTGGATAGCAAACAATAAAGCTATGCTTGAAAGTATCTTAGGCTTTTCAAAAGAATTGACGATCCGCAACAAAGAATTATTTTATTTTGGTGCATTATGCTTAGTGCTCTCTATCGTTTGCATCGTTTTATCTAAATTTACCAACATGCAAATTCAAGGCGTAAATGCGTGGTTTAAGCCTTTCAAGTTTGCCGTATCAATAGGTTTATTCGCATGGACAATGAGTTGGTATTGTCATTATCTGTCAGATTTTAATCTGATCCCTTTTAATTGGACAGTAATTATATTATTTGGTTTTGAACTGATATATATTACTGTTCAAGCCTCAAAAGGGCAATTATCACACTTCAACTTTGACACACCACTCTCTTCAATATTATATTTGCTAATGGGTTTAGCGGCTATCATGGTTACGCTCTATACTGCTTATATTGGCTTACTCTTTTTTACACAGTCTTTTCCAAATCTACCAAATCATTATGTTTGGGGCATTCGTTTAGGAATCTTAATTTTTGTTGTTTTTTCATTTGAAGGAGCTTTAATGAGTTCTCAAATGAGTCATAGTGTTGGTGCAATCAATGATCATTCCAATTGGTGGATAATAGGTTGGAGTAAAACTGTAGGCGATTTAAGAGTTTCGCACTTTATAGGAATGCACGCTTTACAGCTACTGCCGTTGATTTCGTTCTATATTTTTAAAAACACAAAAGCAATAATGGTTATATCAATACTTTACGGCCTTCTTGCAATATCAACACTAGTTCAGGCATTAAATGGTAAACCTCTTATTACCCAAAAGGAAATAAAATAATCGGAATAAAAAACGGGATACAACAAGGTCTTAAAGCAAAAGCGATTCGAGTTATAACTCGAACCGCTTTTGTATTTTGTTAAGAACATTGTATTTTGAAAGTTAGTGCCAATTAATCCATAACTGTTCTAATACTAACCAATGCGTGCCATATGATCCAATCACCATGAAAAAAATTAGAAACTGGATTTTAAGAGGAATAATTTTGACTTATGCTGCGATAATAATATTTCCTTCTTTCTTTTTTGCGAATAATTTGGAATACAAGAATTTTAATGTGCATTACCATTCCAACGAAATTAATGTAGAACAACTAAAATCAGTTTTAGACAAATCTCAAAATTTATTAAACAATACCGAATTGTATAAAGCCAGAATAAATCAAGACATCTTTCTTTGTAATAGTTTTAATGAATTTACTTTTTTTGCTCTATTTTCAAGAAAAGCGTTTGCTGTTAATTATTCGATTACACAAAATATTTTTCTTTCTAAATCTTCTATAACTGAAAATTCTATTTTAAGAAACGGGAAAGAAAATAATAAGAGAACGTTAAGTGGAGTTATCGCTCACGAAACTACTCATTCACTTTTGCAAAATAATTTAGGAATTGTAAAATACAAATTACTTCCTTCGTGGAAAAATGAAGGTTATTGCGACTTTATTGCCGATGAAAGTTCTTTTAAACAACAAAAAGGATTTCAAGATATATGTAATAATAAAGATAATTCTGATATCCCATCTTTTAAATATTTTAAATATAAAATATTTACAGAATACTTATTTGAGGAAAGAAAAATTACATTAGAAAGATTCTTAAATGATGATTTTGAATTGGAAGAAATTAACGAGATTTTGAAGAAAAAATACTGCATACAACACCGAATATAATTAATTGCTCCTTCTAGCCCACTTACGAAAATCCTCTCGAGCTTTCTATCTGTGATTTATTTGCCAAATTTAGTACTTAAAACACACAACTAATCTTATATAAACACGTTTTATGCAATTTGAAGAATATGACGTCATACAAAAGAAATTTAAAATGAAAATATCAAAAAAATCGTTTTTAATAATTGCGACTATGTTTGTAACAAATGTATTAATCGCTCAAAATATGGATAAAATGAATTGGCTTAACGAACCTTCTTCTTGGGAAGTAAAAGACGGAAAACTAAAAATGAAAGTAACACCAGAATCCGATTATTGGTGAAAAACGCACTAGGACTTCACAGTAGACGATGGACCGTTCTATTATACGAATAGAGGAGGGGGATTTGAAGTTTCAATGAAAATCTCAGGAAACTATAAAACTCGATTTGACCAAATGGGATTGATATTAAGAATAAATGAAGAACATTGGATTAAAACTGGAATTGAATATGTTGACGGAGTGTATAATTTTAGTACTGTAGTTACTGATGTCCAAAGCAATTGGAGTGTAGTTGAGTTAAAAGGAAAGCCTGAATCTATTTGGATTAAAGCAGTGAGAAAAATAGATGCTGTTGAAATTTTTTATTCCTTGGATGGCATGACATATAAAATGTCTAACGTAGCATATTTATCTGAGAATAAACCTGTGATGGTTGGGATGATGGCTGCAAGTCCTGGTGGAGATGGTTTTGATGCATTATTTGAATGCTTCTCTATTAAACATTTACCTGACTTGAGACGAAAGAAGTGGCTTAAGAAGGATAAATAAAGAATAGACATAAAATTTCATTCAAAATATCGTAACAATAAATAAAACTACACAAAACAGCCTATAAGGCGACACGTTAAAAGTAATTCAAAATCGCTGACTAATTATTAACAAAATCATTCCTTCCAATATAGTCTTTAGCATCTTTGTAGAAGCGGATAGAGTAATCACTATAGAGCTCATATTAGCCTCTATAAAGCATTCTCTTTCCCCTATAGAGAAGTACTTAGGCATGGCCGCAACGTCAAAAAGGCATCATCCCATAGTTCATGCTTGGAGATCAAAGACGTTACCGAAAATCGGCACTGTATAATATTGGAAAAGAATAACTTTCTTATTTTAGACTTATGGTCACAATTAAAAAAGCATTTGCATGGTTATTTGGCAATTTCTTGAGCACCGTAATGTTTTGGTGGATGCCAATAATAGCCCTTTCGAATTTTTCTTAATCAGTGAAATAGTCGTTTATCGAAAAAAAACTAGGGGAAAATATAAAAATAAAGGAAATGGTAAACTAAAATCATTGGCTTTAGCATCTTTGTTGAAGGAGACAAAGTATCTTCTACAGAGCTTATATAAATCTCTGTAAAGCTCACCTTTTCCGTTACCTATCAATTACAATTCTACACTGATACGTCTTCATAATCGCTTTAAGGCTTGTCTAAACATAGCTTAGGGCCGTTCTAAAGCTGATTAACAGTACTTGTGAGTGTTTTTCTTAAAGGGGTGATGTTGGAGGAGTTTGAGGCTTATTTTGAGGTGTGAGAGAGGGAGATATTTCATGAGGGACTGAGTGATTTTCTCGAGGTTGAAAATATGTAAGGAATTAATAATTTTTATTGAGTATCATCAATCAACCATTATGAACCGCTTCAAATACCTCATTTCCTGAGTATTCTTTGTTCACTCTGTATATTCACAAATTGTCGTAATAGCGGTGACCTTATTATTGACATTGATAGTGACGGTATTATAGATACGGATGATATTTGTATTGATACCCCTATTGGAGAGACAGTTGACAATAGTGGTGGTTCGAATTCACAGAAAGCTACGGATGAAGATGGAATCACAGGTGATTTAGATACTAGTGCCGGTACTCCTGATAATACTGACGGATGCCCTGAAGGCTTAGTATCTAATGACTATACTTATACCAATCCAATATCCGATTTAAGTTTGCCAGACCCTACTATCATCAAAGCAGATAATGGAAACTTTTATCTCTATGCCACCGAAAATATAAAAAATGCACCAATTCTTGAGTCCACAGATCTCGTAAATTGGGAATTGGTTAGAACAGCATTTACAGAACAAAATAGGCCATCTTTCCTGCCTGATGGTTCTATTTGGGGTGACGAATGGACTTATGGTATTGCTGCCCCGACCAGTGATAATCCTACTGGACCATTTTCCGATAAGGGAAAACTTTTTCAAAATAATGAAATTGATGTCCAGAATTCAATTGATCGATTTTATATTGAGGGAAATGGGAAAAATACCTTTTTTTGGGGTAGTTTCATAGGTATTTATGGTCATGAATTATCTGAAGATGGGCTCACTTTAAAACGGGATACTCAGAAATTTCAAATAGCTGGAACTGCATATGAGGCTACCTATATCTATAAAAGAGGTCAATATTATTATCTTTTTTGTGCTTGGGGGTCCTGTTGCAAAGGGGCCAATAGTACTTATCAAACGGTGGTTGGTCGTTCAGAGAGTTTATTTGGACTTTATTTAAATAAAAATGGAGAAAGCATGAGTGACAATGAGCATGAAATAATGATTCACGGCAATCATCTTTTTGTTGGCACTGGACATAATACCGAAATTATTTCAGATAACGAGGGTAAAACTTGGATGCTATCTCATGCTTTTGATTTAAATGATCCCACGGGCAGAGTACTAATGTTAGATGAAATACAATTGGAAAATGATTGGTCTTTTGTAGATGGGAATACCCCTAATTTAAGTTGGAAAAAGCCATCTTTCTAGAAAAGGTTAACATATTATCTAGAGCGCTTTGTCGAGCAACTCCGACCCATGACACCTAATTAATAAGAGCACTTCTAGCTTGTCACTATTATTGCCTGCCCTCAAACCGGAGCAGCACAGGAGCAGTACCAACTTAGCTGTTTTCTCAAATACTAAAAAATGATTGAATTGAGCTCAATGAATTCAGCAGAAGCCAAAACGAAAAAACTGTTAAACTCATGAGCAATGTGAATTTTGATTCAAATGAAATCAGAGAATACTCAAAATAGTAATTACTACTTCCAACAATTCTTGTCCTTAAAGTATTCAAGGTCCTCTTCAAAAATATCATTCGATCGATGATAAAGGTAATTTCACTTATATTAGGAATATGTATATTGGTTTAAAGTGACCGAAGCATTTTATTCATAACTCATGAATTTAAAAGACCATTAAATTGTTAAGGAAGTAAGTGATCATTGGATAAAAATCTAGAAACCAATAAAAGGAAAAAATTGTTTCCCCTTAAATCAAATCGTTTAAGATTGTATTCCGTCGTTGATATAGAAACCACTGGAAATGGCTATAGAGGTCAGAAAATTACTGAAATATCTGTTTTTCTGTTTGATGGCCAAAAAGTTATTGATGAATTCACTTCATTGGTAAATCCTGAGCAAAGAATTCCTCTTTTTATAACCAATCTTACCGGTATTACTGAAGCAATGGTTAGTAATGCTCCAAAATTCTATGAGATTGCTAAGAAGATAGTGGAAATCACAAAAGATACTGTCTTTGTGGCTCATAATGTAACCTTCGATTACAATATTATTAGAGATGAATTTAAAAGTTTAGGCTTCGATTTTAAACGAAAAAAACTGTGTACCGTAAGGCTTTCTCGCAAAATAATTCCTGGATTATTCTCCTATAGTTTAGGTAATATTTGTTCTGCTGAAGGCATAGCAATAGCTGCAAGACACAGAGCAAAAGGCGATGCAGAAGCGACCGTAGAGCTATTTCGTAGATTACTTGAAAGAGATCATAATTTTACGATTAATAGTTTTCTCAACCCCAGGTCTAGAGCCGCTGTCTTACCTCCTTTATTAGATAAACTAGTTGTAGATAATTTACCTGAAACACACGGTGTTTATTATTTTAAAAACAAACAAAAAGAGGTTATCTATGTTGGTAAAGCCAATAATATAAAACAACGAGTGATCAGTCATTTTTATGATAAAAAGAAAAAAGAACGAAACATGTGTCTAGAAACTGCAGACATTACTTATGTAGAAACTGGAAGTGAGATCGTAGCTCTTTTATATGAATCATCAGAAATAAAACATTTTTATCCAAAATTTAATAGAGCACAGCGAAGAGCTGGTGAGGCGGTTGGATTGTTTTCGTACGAAGATCAAAAAGGAATACTCCATTTAGCCTATGAAAGACTAAAATTAGCTCCAAATCCAATCATGAAATTCTATTCTCTGGCAGAATGTAGGAGCGTGCTGGAAAAAATATGTGAAGAATTTGAATTATGCTCCAAGTACTGCCATCTTGAGTCCAACGTAAATACTTGCTTTCACTTTCAGATTAAACAATGCGGAGGGATTTGTTCCGGAAAAGAAACTCCAGAAAACTATAATAAAAAAGTTCATAAAGCTATTAAATCATTGGGTTTGCAAACTGAAAATTTAGTCCTTAAAGAAAAAGGTAGAAACGACAAAGAATTGGGGTTTGTGTTGATTTTGAATGGTATATATCAAGGCTTTGGTTATCTAAGTAAAGACATTATAATCCAAGATCCAGAAGAATATGAACGGTATCTTCAGCCTAAGAAAGACAACAGAGATGTTCAAAGAATCTTAACCTCTTATATCGCAAAGAAAGTAGGGCCCCTAACATCGTAACGCTAATATTTATGGTCTATTTGAATAATCTTCTAGTTAACTCCAGGATATTTTTAGGCATATTGACATCTTATTACATATTCTAAGGTAAACCACACTTATTAAAGTTGCATCGATAAGCCATAAAAGGATGTCTCCAATAGTCGATTAAGAACTAAGGTATACAGATTCACAGACCTACTGGATGATAATAATAAACATGATGGCATCAGAAGGAATGTCCATTATTTTAATTCGAGAACAAGTCTGATCAAGAACGTATGAAAATATGCATAAAACCCCAAGACTTGTGGTTGTTGATAATTTTTTAATATTATTTAAGAAGCTATTTTAACATTCTTTATGAGAATTTAAAGCGGGACAAGATTCATTCTTATCAATTCGGAGCTTCATGTAAGTGTTTGGTATTAGTTGGTTAAACGGAGCATAATAATCAGAATTATCTCTTTCTGTTTTGATTGCCCTTTTTTTATAACTCGCAAACTTCAAACGCAGGAACATCAGATAGAGCAGCTCCCTCTGGGGGGTGGTGTCTCAAGAGTTTTTTTTATTTGAGAGTCACCTCTTTCCATATATTTATTTTAAATTGAATTTTATATGGGAGAAAATTAAGAGTCATCACAAGACTATAGGATTTATTTCAGCTGTTGTCGTACTTCTATATGGTCTTATAATATTGATAGTTAATCCTCAGTCAGTTGAATTTTTAGACATTTCTTTTTTTATTTTTTACCCAAGCTGGATTCTATATAGGTTGTATAAGGAAAATTACTTTACACAAAAAAAACATTGAATTAAGACCCAAAAACCTCATAATAAGAGTCATCAATAGAGCAGCTCCCCTTCAAATTCATATCGGCAAACACATGTCCAATTGAATCCACTGATACGCACTTACAGAGAATTTGTACTTTTTTTTCTTGTGAAGCATCTTAACTTGTGCGTAGCTCACATCCACTACATAAAATTAGATTTAACCAATACCTTGGGATGAGAAGTATTCAATGAGGGTGGAGATAGAGACAATATCCTACCATGTTGTTAATCATTAAGATATGTTTTCTGGCATGATTATAGCACTGATGCTTTAAACAATTAAACATATGTCATTATGAAATATTTTTCAATTTTAACCTCTCTCTTGATTTTAATTGCGCTAGGTTCTTGTGATGAGGGGGATGCCTGCCCAGCTGTGGGGGCACCTGTTTGCGGTTCTAATGGGATCACATATGGTAATAGTTGCTATGCAGAAGCTGCAGGAATTGAGAACTATACATTTGGAGAATGTACTGATGACGTAGTATGTACAGCTAATTATGAACCTGTTTGCGGTTCTGACGGCAATACATATAGCAACAGTTGCGAAGCGGGAAAAGCAGGAATTGAGAACTATACATCAGGAGAATGTGCTGATTAGTCTGAAGTATTAGACTTTACATTAGTAATTTTCTTAACCTTCATTTGCTAAGAGTGGAGGTTATTTTTTATGCTTAAAATCATTTCTTCTAACGTAGTCTTTGGCATCTTTATAGAAGGGGATGGAGTATTATCCATAGACCTCAAATAAGCCTCAATAAAGCATTCTCTTTCCTTCTAAATAAAAATATAATTCTATACTGATACGTCTTCACAATAGCTTTAAGGCTTATCTGTGGAGTACTTAAATCTGGCATCCAACCGTTTTAAAGGAGATTAACAGTACTTATAAGTTCTCTAAGGAGATGATATTAATCTTTCACTTTAAATCAAGTCATTAAAGGAATATCCATTATTTTTATTCTACAAAAAGTTTTGGTCAAGAGCTTTTTTGAACTTGTGTATAACTCCTAGAGTGTGGCGTCTTGGGAGTTTTTTGTTAATGATAAACCTTGATCGGTTAAAAGTATACAGAATATCTATTTTCGACTGATTTTGAATTTTTGAAATCTACTTTAATTAACTTCAAACAATTACTTTGTAAAAATATAATTTATTTTTTTTGTAAAATGAAAGATGAGCAACCCATATTCAAAATATGTCATCATCCTGATTTGAAAGCAGTCTTTGCGTGGCTTAGAAGTAATATGACCCATTTAAGCCTCGTTGATTTGACTCTTGAAAGGTTACACCATTTTGGTACATTCCTGAAGGCAGAATACGAAATGAAGATTTTACCATTCTCTGATCCAAGTGAATACATCATATTCAAAAATTATGATTTAGATCTGTTCAAGAAACATTGTATTTGGAGAAAGTTAAAAGGGTCAAATCCAAACAGTAACTGGAGTAGCATTATTGATAAACATATTGTATACGGTTTACAGAATAATAATCTAGAGAGAATTTTGCTTGACCATGTTCATCAATCTAGTGAGTATGCCTTTAGCGAGGGAAATCTATATGAGATATTTAATACTGATGAATATTTTTTTGAGATAGATGGCTCTAAAAGTATCTATAAATATAACGATAGAGGGAAAAAGGTTTTAAATCTCTAAAGGTCATATGGAATGTCCCTATTTAATTCGATAATAAGTTTTGGTCAAGAGCTTATTTATTTATGTATAAACTCCTGGCATGTGGTGTAGTGAGAGTTTTTTAACATTATTTAAGAAGCTATTTTAACATTCTTTATGAGAATTTAAAGAGGGAAAAGATTCATTCTCACCAATTTTGAGACTTATGTAAGTGTTTGGTTTTAGTTGGTTTTTAAGTGCATGATAAGCAGATTTATCTTTGTCTGTTTTGATTGCCCTTTTTTTATGACACACAAACTTTACAATCAGAATCATCAATGGAGCAGCAACCCTATTTTTTGGCTTGAGTTTGCTAATATGCATGTTCAGATTATTTTTAATGGTTGCTCGAAATAAATTAAAAGCTTTTTTGATTTTATATTTCTAATGGACATACTATTATCTGATTAGTTTCCCTTAAATTATATTTTAAGCTCAAAACCGCAGTATCACTACAAATAATCTAAAAGTTTCTTTTCAGAAAATGAAAAAAGGGGGTAACTAATTATCCCCTTTTTTCATTAATAAACTGAATATGTTATTTACTCCATATGTTTTGAGCTGTAGAAAGCTGTTGAACCTATTATTTTACCCTCATTATTAAATCTATGAGAATAATGCATTGGTAATAAAATTTCTTTACCGTCTGACTTTCTTTTCATTCTGAATTTCCACCATGATAAAACAGTTTTCGAATTCCCTTCTTCATAATCAAGGTAGTCAGGGTAACCAATTTCTTCAAAACCTAATATTTCAAATCTATCCAAAAGTCCCTCATTTCGTTTTTTTGCTTCATCTAAATTTATGTTAGCTCCCCAGGGATCATTAACATCATAGAAAGATGCATCATCTGCAAAATGTGAATACGCTTTTTCATAGTCCGCATTTTCGAAGGCATAAATTACTTTTCTTACCGTATTTATGTATTCATGATTAATATAAATCGTCCCATTTGTCCTTTCATAATTATTATCATTTAAATCATTAAATACATTTTGATTTGCATATTCAAAAGCAGACTTAATTCGAGTATAATCATCATTAAGGTAGTAAAGTCTATGAAATGGCATATCTACTTTCACACCGTTATTTTTATTGACAGCATAAATTCTTTCCCAAGTTTGTACCCAAGTTTGATTGCCTTGCTTGTATTCAATCACATCTGGATAAGCAGGTAAATCTTTTTCGATTGAGAAGTAATCAAAATTGCTATGCCACCATTTCATGTTATTCATAAATTGTGTTTTTGACCAGCCCTTAAAATCTTTATTGGTACCAACACCATTTCTGATTTTAAAATCATCTTCTAATAAAGATGCTGCTTTATTAAAATCTCCATTAACTAAAGCATCATTGAACGTTTCAATTAAACTTAATCCTGGGTGTTCTTTATAAACTGTTCCATTTTTTGACTTCTGAGCTAATAATGAGAAAGAAGAAAAAACGATGAGTAGAAATAGTATGTTTTTCATTTTTTTTTAGTTTTATATTTAAATTCTATCCAAAATATATTAAAACTTGCGCATTCGCAAATCACTATTGACACCATATTAATCATTCTATTATAATACCCACAAGCTTCACACTCAGGATCATCAATGGAGCAGCCCCTTTCAAATTGATATCGGCAAACATGCCCAGTTGAATCCACTGATACGCACCTACAAAGAATTTGTACTTTTTTTTCTTATACAGCCTCTTGACTTGTGCATAGATTAAATCCATTACACAAAATTAAATTAGACTGAACCAATACCTTCGGATGAGAAGAATTTACTAAGGGTAGAGATTTTTATTAGCTTTAACTAACCAAATCCAGCCACATGCCTAATAAAATTTTTAAGTTCTTATCCAGTACCACACCTTTCGGAATATTCATAATTTATTTAATCCTAATTAGTGTTGGGATTTTTAACAATGTTGAGATTGGGGATAACTCATCTGCGAATCTTATTGGTATCTTAGGATTCGTGGGTTGGGCATTGTATGTTGGATGGAAGTATAAAGACGAGATTGACGATCATGGTAATCCTGGTGGCATTTATAAATTTCAACAGTGAATAAAGTTATTTCTCACCCTTAAAATCATTTCTTCCAACGTAGTCTTTGGAATGTTTATGAAAGGGCTAAACCATGATCTATAAAGCTGATATAAGCTGCTATAAAGTATTTTCTCTCTCCTTGCATAGAATTACACTTAGATATGACTGCAACGTCAAAAAGGTTTAATACCACATTTTATATTGAGAGGTCAAATATGGTACCGAAAATCGAAGGTATATTATACTAAGAAATAATAAATTCCTTATTTTAGCCTCATGGCAAAAGTTAAATAGCATCTAAGTAGTTTCTCTACCACCATAAGCTTTAAGTGGATGCTCTTTATTTGGATCATAGAGTTCTTTGATACAGATGCTCCAGATACTTGGGATTATGGCTTAGGAATATTTTTCTCCCTTGCTTTTGTTATTATCTTGGTCACTGACATCATTGCATTTAGAAGCGATGTAAGATAATTAAAGAAGGATTAATCTAAACATCTTTCTGAGCAAGGAGCTTTAAAATTTACTGCTGAAACTAAAAACACTATATGAAACGTCGAATATTTTTTGGCAAAACTTCTTCAGCTATCGTGGGCCTCGGAATTACATCCAATTCTTTCGCAAATAAAACTAAAAAGAAAATCAAGCAACCTATTAAGGTATGTACAACCATAAATCAAGAAGAAATATCCTTTTTCGTAGAAACCATTAATGAATCGATAAGGGTAGTCCATATAGCGGATACGCATTTGTTTAAAGACGATGAAAGGGGAATCCCCTATCAAGAGTTTAGTAACCGAATGGCAAAAGCTTATAACCAAACTGTCCATTTTAAAACTCGATTAAATACCAATCCAGAGGAAGCCTTTGAACAAACACTCGCCTTTGCAAAAGAGGTAAATGCTGATGTGATAACTTTAATTGGAGATATCTTTAGCTTTCCGTCTGAAGCAGCGATAGAGTGGGTTTTGTCCAAATTGAAGGATACAGGTATTCCGTACATTTATATCGCTGGAAATCACGATTGGCATTATGAAGGGCTGGAAGGTACTCTGGAGTCTTTACGTGATAAATGGGTTGAAAAAAGATTGTTGCCCTTATATCAAGGAAATCAACCTTTAATGGCAGCTTATGATATCAAAGGAATCAGATTTTTAGCTATTGATAATTCTACCTATCAAATTAATGAGGAGCAATTAGCCTTTTTTGAGGAACAAGTATCTTGTGGGATACCATTGGTTTTATTGGTGCATATTCCGATGTATGCTCCTGGAAAAGGCATTAATTTTGGTTGCGGAAACCCTAATTGGGGAGCAGCCTCAGATCAAAATTTTGAATTAGAAAGACGTCCTAAATGGCCCGAAAGAGGACACACTCAAACAACACTTAATTTTCATAAGAAAGTTTTTTCTGCTGTAAATCTATTAGGTGTTTTTACAGGCCATGTTCATCGAAACTCCATTGAAATGATTAAAGGGAAACCCCAAATAGTTGCTGATGATAACGCAAGTGGAGGTTATTTAGATATCAACTTTTTACCTATGGCAAAACAAGATAAAAAGTTAGTGTTCTGATTGATAATCAAAAAATTCGACAATATTGTGTTCCTTGACATTCACTTTATAAGTGCATGTTGTAGCCTTCCTTCTCTTTTTCTTTTCCTTCGTTTATTCAGGAGTTCCTCTTTTAATAATAGCCATCGATTGTTTTGAAAATGAATTTCCACCAACTCTTGTTAATGGTTAAGCATTATTTATAGGGCTTGTTTAAGCCTAAGTACAGCATCCTCTTCACCGCTAAATAAGAAACTGATAACTCCTCACAATAGCTTTAAAGCTTGTCTAAACATAGCTTAAATCTAGGATACATACAGCCGTTTTAAAGGGGATTAATAGTACTTGTGAGTGTTATCCTAAAGAGGTGATATTGGAGGAATTTTACACTTATTTTGAGGTGTTAGAGCGGGAAGTATTTCATGAGGTGTTGAGGTGAGGGGATACTGTTTGATTTGTGAAATAACTACCTTATTGGATGTATTTTTGACTTTTTTAATATTATTTAAGAAGCTACTTTAACATTTATTATGAGAATTTAATGTAGAGATAAAATTATCCCTATCAATTTAGAGTTTCATATAATTGGTTGGTTTTATAGTTGGTAAAAGGGTACTGATAAGCAGAATTATCTCGCTCTGTTTTGATTACCCTTTTTTTTATGACACATAAGCCCCACACTCAGGATCATCAATTAAAGACTTTTAAGAATTTAGTGAATATCCTATTACTACTGATTTAGCAATTTATCAAGTAGTTTTTTTGTGCCTATTCTAGAGCATAAGATAGTCTCAATTTTTTTTTAAAAATTGTCGCAACATTTAGTAGTTCTCTTGTCATTAATTTATAAACTTGTTTATTAAACTCCTGTGTTGTGGTGTCTTAGGAGTTTTTTTTATGACCCGCAAGCTTCACTCATGATCATCAATAGAGCAGCCCGCCTTTCAAATTCATATCGGCAAATACATGCCCAGTTGAATCCACTGATCCGCCCCTACAGTGAATTTAATGACTATTTCTAGAAACTTTGTAACAGCAGATTTTCATTTTAAAATCTTTCATTTGAGCTCTCTAAACTCCAAATCTCATGATTAAGCTGAAATTTTCGGAACATTTCCTTCGCTTCTTCAATTGACCATTTTGTCCACTCAGGATTTAGGTGGTTTCTATACCACTTTTTAGAGAAGTTCCAAATATTCTCAATAGGTTGAATGTCCCCTTTCGGGATATTATGTTTTTTAGTCCATTCATCAATTTGTTTTTCACTCTCAAATACCAGCATATTGCTACAGGTATAAATTACATTATCCCAAGCATTTTTCATGGGTATTGGAAAATGAATGAAATAATATTTTTCTTGAATTTCTCCATTAATAATATTGATTTCGATTTGTTTGGTTTCAGCTCCGATTGTTGTAGTTATTTTCAAATCGTCTTTAAGCAATGCTGCTACTCCGAGAGAGCACCAAGCACAATTTCCCCACCATTCTCCTTTTTCAGATTTAACATAAAAGTTTGTCGGTGCCAATGAAAAAGGGTGGAGTACCCATATTTTTGGTTCATTTGGGTGAAGCACAACTCCGTGATATTCCTGTAAATCGTTTAGTCCTCTGAGTACTTCACTTTTGTCGACATTAAATATTATTGAGAGATCATCCACATTTGGAGCAAACCCATTATCTATTATTCCTTTTATGATTGAAAAATGAAGATTTGAATTTGATATCATTTATTCTATTGTGTTTTTTACTTACTACTTACATTTATAAATTACACGCTCAATCCTTTTGTCAATTTCGGAATTATCAAGAGGTTTTATAGAGATCTAGTTATTTAAATGATGTTTATTATTAATTTTCTGGATTATTATTATACTCTAAAGTTAAAAAAACTCTACACCCTTAGTGATTTATTCTCATCCGAAGATATAAAATTAATCAACACATTCAAGACTTCGCATCCTTCTAAAAAGTAGTCAAAGACTACGTTGTAAGGAATGTTTTATAAGTAACGTCTACTTGAAATTTTAGTTAGCCATCTTTTAACTTACCGCTAAGTCAGATGTATACATTAATCTAAGGTTAGAATTACTTTATTGGTTTTGTAAGCATACTCATAAAGTGAATTTCTCATCTAAATGGAAGAGTTTCTTGATCCCCGATAGAGATATTTTTTGCCCTAATTAAATACGTTACTATTCCTAACTTAGGTGCATCATTCATCACATTTAAAAAAAGTCAATATTTTGTTTAAATAATTTTGTAAAAACCCTATTGATGCTTATGCATGATTTAGATTGGTAAAGCGTACTAGTATTAGGATCACTCATTTTTTTATCAAAAAGTTATATTCCTTGTTCCTCGGAATTTTCAAATTAAAAATAATGCAATATATGATTGGCTCTTATATCTAATGATCTTTCCAAATTAATATAGGTTGCCTGTATTAATTTTTTTTTAAGAATGCGGCCTATTGTGCTTTATAATAGAGGATAAGACTTTAATTTACTTTGGAGCATCTTAAAATATCGGGATTATCCCCTATATTTAGTATGATTTGATATGAAACATATATTTATTGCTTGTTTTTATTTTTATTTAGTATTATGTCTTGGTTGCAATTCCAGTTCAATCCCAGTATTACCTGATGACAATACATCGACCAAGGGATGTGGTGAATTATTTTTAAATTGTAATGAAGGCATCTGGATTTTTGAGGATGAATTAATCTCACAGAAACTAGAAATTCATATTTCAAAAGGTAAAATGACTTTATATGATCTAAGTAATTTTGAATGCATACTTAACTGGAACAATCCCAAGTATGCCTTGCAAGACTTAAATTATTACAAGCATACGCAATCAGCACATAAAATTCAGTATGAGACATTAAATCCTCAAATTTTAGAACATAATTATATTTCTGCTTATAAAAATACTACTGGTTGCATAGATCTTACTTCTGGTGGAACAGAACTTTGTCGATTTGGTTTAAATATAGAATTATTATCTATTGGGAGCAATATAATAATGAAAGCTAGATTTGGACGAATAAATAAACTTGGCGGTTCGACTGATCAAGATTCAATGATAAAAGTATATGAATGGTTAGTAGCCACTTGGCCATTTTTTAATCATCCAAATATGATGTTCATAAAAAAACCAAATATCCAGCGCTGGAATAAAGATATTTGTTAGAAACTTTGCTTTTTTGTGCAGCAGTAAAACTATTTTGATAGAATAGTAATTTTGCCTTTTCGACGGTTATCAATCTTCTTTAGAATGGCTATATGATTTTCAGATTTAAAGCTATGTTTCATACGTTTTAGAGTAGAATTATACTTTATTAGGCCAGGAAAGGGGGAAGCTTTACCGAGTCTTGTATTGGATCTAAAAATATGATGAAGACTATATTGGAAGGAACGATTTTAAGGATAAGAAATAAGCATCACCCTTGGTGATTTATTCTCATCCGAAGGTATTGCTTTGGTCTCTGATCGCGAAAAAGAGTAGCTGAATATATTTTTAAGTCAGAAATTTAAACCAATGCATTCACTGCATTGGTCTTTCGCTTATCGCTCTGATCATAAGCTTTTAAGCCTTCTACAGATTTATGTAGAATTGTTGCATTACTGGGGAGTAGGTAGCACCTGACTCAAATGCTGGGGAGCAGAAATCACTGCGCAAGCTATGTGCTGTATATCTCTGACCAAAAAGTAACGTCATCAATTTTTGTAACGACCTTCTGGCGATGACCTCCTCAGATTATATATCTCCCTTTCTAAATGAACGAAATAAATGCTTCTTAACTTGTCGAACAAACTGCCCAAAATAACGTAGTACCCTCCTCCTTGAGTGTCTAAAGCCCCTAATTATTTTGCAATTATTCCCCAAAAAGTAAATCCATAAATAATTAATATAATGATATATGCAGCTATTGAAGCACTTGGTAGAAGTACAAGAATTGTTACCACACTATATGATAGATAATAAATATACTTATTGCTCTTTTACGAATGGAACTTCCTATTTCAAGTATTTTTAAGAATTCTGGAATTAAGAAAATTTCATAGGAGGCAAATGTCAATGTTTCAGCTCCTGCAAAAAAAAGACCTACAAAAGCAAATCCATCTAGCAAAAGACTTGGATGCTGTACTTTAATGGAAAGTAATAGAAGGTGAATGCAATACGCTTCTAAAAAGAAACTTAATGCAAATGCCATGGCAGCAATTCCCTGAATTTTAATCGCTGTGGGTAATGATTGAACATTCATATCGGCAAACACATGCCCAGCTGAGTCTATTGATACACATCTACAGATAATTTGTTCTTTTTCTTCTTAATATAGCCTCTTAACTTATGCGGAGATTAAATCCATTATACAAAATTAAATTGGACTCAAGCCATGCCTTCGAATGAGAAGAATTTACTGAGGATTGATTAGATTTAAATTACGTAAATCAAAGATTATAATATTGAAAGTAACTGTTTATAAAAAGTCTATCTTTAGTTGTGAAATAGATAGAGCTTTTAAAGCTCCAATCCTAGGAGATGCTACCCGATTTTTAAATGGTTATTTATGTCAGCCCCCAATTATTGGATTTGAAAATGATGAAAATTGGGGACTATTGGATGGCATAAGGTATCCTATAATTCAGGGAAATTTTTTCATCAAAGCTCATCGAGTTTTTAAAGATCAGATCATTGAAAAAAATGATAATCGATTTTGGAAATGGGAGCTTACCAACTTCACTTCTCCTTATTTATTTTTTGCCTATCGGGCTATTGGTTCATGGAGAGTTCAAAAGCTCTCTCATAGAAAAATTTCTGTACTATACAGCTATTCCTATTTTTCAAAGAATTTATTATGTCATCCAATAAATTGGTTGTTTGTAAAAATTCAATTAAAAGGTATGATGAACAAAGCTTTAATAGGAATAAAAACACAAGCTGAATCAAATAAAGATTTTTATTATTCTAATTGAAATCTCCAATCAAATCCACCCATGTGGCTAATAAAATTATTAATTCTTATATACGAGGCCTTTCAATTATATCTATAAATAGATATAATTAGTAAAAGGAAAAACTTTTATATACCATGGAGTAGGTAACAAATACAAAATTTAAATAGGTTTTAAACTCCTATCAAATACTTAAAAAATTAACCCTTCTACTAGGTCGGTTGTAATTTTGAAAGAAAATATTATAATTAAAGATATAATAGTTTGTCAATTGTAATTATAATTTTTGATTTAATTAATCGAACTATTATTAGTTTGATGGAGTTGTTTTTAAAGTATCAAATCACATCAAAACAATTAAAATTATTATGCAAATATCCTTTATTATTTGTGGGATGGTCTCTGGAATAATTTTGTTCCAATCAGTTCTAATCGCACCAGCAATAAATAAACTCATTGATCAAAAACAGGCAAGTACTCTTTTAAGACATCTTTGGCCAAAATTCTTTTTAACCATCGGACTTTTATCATTGCTAAGTTTCGTTACAAGCTTACTTTTTCCAACCGATCAAATTCTGACCAAATATTCTTCCAGTCTGAGTTTTGTATTAATGTCCATTTGTTATTTCATGGTCCCTATCATAAATAACGCAAAAGACTTATCAAAAAATAGATTATGGTCTAATTTGCACCTTACAACAGTTATTTTAACTTTAGTTACATTACTTCTAAGTATTTCATTAATTTATTTTAATGTTTTTTAATACTTTTTGATATCCAAATTATTTATTCAATACTCCCATATTCTAATTATTCTTCATTTTTAAAATAATGGTGAAAATAAGATATTCCAAATCAGAAAAAGGAAAATGCACTATATACTATAAGGCTAGTAAATAAGGTAAAATCAAAATAGGTTTTACTACTTAATTTATAATTTAAAAAAAGTAATATTTATGGTTTCTATGGTTATAAAATCAGTTTTAAGTTCAGAGGTGATAATTAACTGTTCAACTGTAAAAGTTTGGAAGATCATATCTTCACCAAACAACCTTAATCATAGTCATCCATTTTGCAAGGCTAACACTTTTCAGAAATGGGGGAAGTTCGGAGCAAGAGATACGATTAAATATTATAATAATTTAGTCTTGAACAGATATTTCATTGAATGGAGAGAAGGTAAAGGTTATGATTTGATCATAGCAAAAGGGAATCAAAACCTAGCGAAAGTAACTTGGGAGATTTTGGAAAAAGAAAAAGATGTTTCTAAACTTAAAATATCATTAAACATTTATGCTGAAATAGCTTTAAAAAAATACCCGTTTTGTATCCTACCTTTTATTAAATAGATCTACTTTCTGCCGAATATGAACAAATATTTACTTTCAGTGGTTAAAGGATTTAAATATTATATTGAGACAGGAAATGATGTTAAAAAAAAATCAATTTGATAATAACCCAGTGTTCTCATTATAAATTAAGTTTTACCATTGTGAAAAAAATTAAATTAAGTTTTAACCTCTAACCAAATGTCTTCCAAAACAACCCTTCCCCTACCTCGGCTGTAATTTTGCAAGAAACAAATTACATGAGGTTAGATACCCTTAAATGGAATGACCATACCTTCAAATAGCTATCCAAAGAAGCCAAGTTAATCTACTGTTTCCTAGAAGCAGATTGCAGTACTGCTGGCTTTCTTCAAGCAGATGAATAAGACATCGCTAATGGTATTGGACTGGAGCGTAGTCTGGGTCTTAATCCCTATGGTGGTATGATTATTCTCGCTATGAAAGAACTAGGAGATACTGGCTTTATCGTGCGAGGAGATCATGACTTTATCCTCATCAAAGGAACACACCAAAAGCGAGCGCATGGAAAGCAGAAAGTAAGTGATAAGGCTAAGGATTACTACAGGGTTGGAGTATTTAAATCTGGGATGCAAACAGTAGTTTTAAAGGAGATTAATGGTACTGTAATTGTTTCTTTAAAGATGTGATATTGGAGGATTTTGAGACTTATTTTGAGGTATTAGAGTGGGGGGGTATTTCATGAAGTATTGAGGTGAGAAATCGTTGATTTTAAATCAGGGCATAAAAAGAATATCAATATTAATTTCGACAATAACTTTTGGTCAAGACTGTTGAATTTGTGTATTTATCGCCTGGGGTGTGCTGTCTCACGAGTTTTTTTATTTTAATGCTTTGATTGAGGTTCTATGATCTAATTTTATAAATGGTTGCTCTAATCAATGATCTCATTAAACTGTATTAACACTTCATTAAATTTCATCTTTGATATATTGTAGGATTGCTCATGACTCTTAGTATGCCGTGATGTGGTGTTGGATAGTTCCCAACCCATGCCTCCTAATCTACTTTGCACTGACGGCGAAGATCCCGAATATACATCTGCATAATCATTCAAGCTTCGAGAGCCCGTTAATATCATTCGTAAATCCATTAATTTACTTTTTTTGATATGCATGAAATTAACATTGGTTACTGCTTTGGAATTAATGACTGCATTCATTTCACCATTCGTATCATCAATGGCCTCATCAATATCATCCACTAATTTTTTAAAATCACTAAGTAACTTATCGAGTTTTAATTGGAAATTATATAGATCAACCCTTTCTTTTTGTGTAGACTTACTGCCATGCTGAACAACATTAAAACTTTGCTTTTCTGTCAATTCAGTAAAAGTATTATTTTCATACTTGGATAAATGCACATTATATGCTCCAGGGGGCACAAGTGGGCCTGAGTAATTATTTTCATTTTCAATATTTCTATATGAATAGGTCCTCAAATTCCAATAAACCTCATTATAACCCACAGAATTATCACCCTTTACTCTTCTTACTACATTCCCATTAGGAGATTCAATAGTCAAGAAAATCTTAGGTTTTTCTTCTTTAATTTCTTCATCAAGCTGATCTTTTGAAGGATAGCTTATAAACTCACGTCTATCAAATTTAGATTTTTCTTCTATTTTCCTTTTCTCTTTCTTAGATATCAACTCTTCTTTTAGATGATAGGATAACTTAACTCCATATGGTGGATTAGGTGAACTAAAAAAATTATGGCCCGTTCCAGATTTCTCAGGAGATGCTACAATAAATTGTAATACATCTTTTACCGAAAACAAATGAGCATCTTTCGAAAGAAAATCTTTTGATACTTCCCTTATCGGAGAATAATCATCCACAATATAAAAACCTCTTCCAAAAGATGCTGCAACTAAATCATCTTCTACCTCGTGAATTTCTAGATCTCTAATTGCAATAGTTGGAACATCTTTAAATTTGTTCCAGTAAGCACCCCCATTTATAGAATAAAACATTCCAAATTCAGTACCAACGAATAAAATGTCAGCACTCATGTGATCTTCGACAACTGACCAAACAAAATTATTTTTTGGTAAGTTTGATGAAATCATTCGCCATGAATCTCCACCATCAGATGTTTTTATTACGTAAGGTTGATAATCTCCATATTTATGATAATTGAAAGTAACGTATATCGTGTTCACATCATGCTTAGATGCAACGACGTCTGTCACATAGGCTCGTGATGGAATTCCAGGGAAGTTCTCAAATTTTTCCCATGAAAGACCATTATCTTTAGTTAGATGTACTAAACCCTCATCAGTACCTACCACAATCATCCCTTCTTTAATTCTAGACTCATCAAGAGATACAATTGTGCCTAGTGGAGATGTAAATACATTTTTAAAAATGGCATCCGCGCTCCAAATCTTACCCATCACTTCCTTTTTATTTCTATCTTCGTTTCGAGTAAGGTCATCACTGATTTTTTTCCATGAATTTCCCCTATCATCACTCTTAAAAAGGTAATTAGCAGCAAAATAAAGTCTGTCCCTTTTATGTGGACTAATAATTAATGGCGCATCCCAATTCCATCTCAATGCTGGTTCATTAGCACCTGGCTGTGGTTTAATACCAATTTTTTCACCATTTGATTTATCATATCTCATAATCCCTGCATACTGCGACATTGTATATATTATATTGGGATCATTAGGGTCTATTCTTACCTGGAAACCATCACCACCTGTGGTATTGAACCAATCACTGTTTCTTATTCCTGATTTATTTTTTGTCCGAGAGGGTCCACCAAAACTATCATTATCTTGGGTACCTCCGTAAACATTATAAAATGGTTTTTCATTATCTATTCCTACTCTATATAGCTGAGTAATAGGCATATTATCAATAAATCTCCAAGTTTTCATTTTGTCAAAACTTTCATATATTCCACCATCACAACTGATCATTATATAATCAGGATCATTTTTGTCAAAAACAACATCGTGACTATCTACATGTTTCTTATTTTCTGGAATCTTTTCAAAAGTTTTTCCGCCATTTTCAGTTACATACGATCTCATATCCACTGAATATATTTTATCAAATTGATGCGGATCAGGAAAAATCTCAACATAATACTGGGAATCCATAACTTGATAATCACTCATTTTCTGCCATGTCTCCCCGTAATTTTCAGATCTATAAAATCCTTTGGTTTTTTCCTTGGCAGTAATAAGGGCATATATAACGTTAGCTTTTTGTGGTGAAATTGCAAGTCCAATCCGTCCCAAATCTCCTCCAGGTAATCCATTATTAAGTCTTTTCCATGTCATCCCCCTATCCACAGATTTAAATATTCCTCCTTCTGGACCTCCAGCTATTATTATGCCAAAATGTCTTCTCCTCTGATATGTACTAGCATACATTATGTCACTATTTTCATGATCCATGACAACATCAGATATTCCAGTATCATCACTAACAAATAAGATCCTTTCCCAATTTTTACCTCCATCTTTTGAATTATACAATCCCCTTTCACCACCAGAATTCCATAGAGGTCCCTGAGAAGCTACATAAATGTTATCCGAATTCTTAGGATCAACAATAATTTTTGCTATGTGCTCAGATTTTTTTAACCCTACATTTTCCCATGTTTTACCAGCATCAATACTCTTGTAGACCCCATCACCAAACCCAACAGATCTCTGACTATTATTTTCCCCTGTCCCTAACCACAATATATTTGGGTTATTGGGGTCCATAGAAATGGTTCCAATTGAATAAGATCCATAAACATCAAATATTGGAACCCATGTTGTTCCAGCATTTTGAGTTTTCCAAACATTCCCTGAAGCCGTTGTAACATACCATATGCTAGAGTTTGAATAATCTTTTAAAACTTTAGTTATTCTACCTGAAACTTTTGCAGGTGCTATATTTCTAACTTTTATATTATCAAATATTGAGGTATTAAATGGTTGATTATTGCTTTTTTGTGATAATACTTCGATAGATAAAATTGAACTAATCACTATACATAGGATGATTTTAAGTTTCATTTTTAGTTAATTTTCTAATTCAAATATTTTTTCTTTAAGTTAAGAAATTATTTAGTTTTAGTAATACAAAAAATAGTTTTAAGTTCTTATCTAACCTTTCTAGGATTACAATCACCTGCAATAATACCCTTGATATTAAATCCCTACTTAAGTAAAATACATCTTCATGAGCAATCCGTGGCGAAAGAATTCATCCTGTAATCGACCATGGCTCATTACATTTCTTTACCAAGGTTTATTATCTTCATTTAGCCATAAATTCATAAAAATACCCTCTTTTGATAAAATCCAAAGGCTTCACAACTAGGAGCTCCTTACTCTCAGGTGATGTAATAATCATTACACAAGTCCATGGACAGCTTAAAAGCTTATGATCAAAGCCATCTAAGTTAAAAGAACCCCATAAATTAAATATTTTGATTCTGTTAGCAGGTTTAAAGCTGCTATTTTACGATGCATCTAATTTAACCTATAGCCTTGGATGAGAATAATTCAAAGATTGGTTTTTTCATTAGTTTTGATTTCAAGTATGAAAAACTTCAAACACCTACTCTTCTTTAGTATTCTTTATTCGATTGTATTAATCACCAATTGTGGTAATGGTGATGATGACTCCACTACAGTATTAGATGCTGATGGAGACGGTGTTG
>Ga0115003_10001007_pt1 | contig 25063 bp, 24 predicted proteins | sample ArcticOcean_MG_C_7_FD_88736 | JGI IMG/M metagenome (GOLD analysis project Ga0115003, IMG submission 88736) | Marine microbial communities from western Arctic Ocean - ArcticOcean_MG_CB11_88 | ecosystem: Environmental > Aquatic > Marine > Oceanic | place: Arctic Ocean: Canada Basin | collected... | reverse complement strand
TCACCGCCCAACATTTTTGTAAACGAGCGCGCAGGATCGCCCATGCCCGGGGGTTCGATCTTGACGACGTCCGCGCCCCAGTCTGCGAGCACACCCCCGGCTGCAGGCCCTGCGACCCAGACTCCCATTTCAACTATTTTGACGCCATCCATCGGTCCGGGCATAACGACTGCTCCTCGCTGTTCGGTTTTGGGTGCTACGCGCGTATCGACACGAAGCTAACGCATTCAGTTCGATAGCTCGTCGACCAAGCCCCATTGCAATGCCTGCTCGCTGTTGATGCGACGACCACTCAATGCCAGGTAGTTGGTTCGCTGGGCACCGATGCGGCGGGGCAGACTCACGGTACCTCCGGCACCCGGCACGAGCCCCATCGAAACTTCGGGTAGCCAAAATGTTGCATCCCGGTGCGCACGCACGTTTGAGGTGAACGCGGGAAGTTCGGCCCCGGCTCCGACACACGCGCCATGGACCTCGCAGCGCACGCGATCTGCGCAGCGTGCAAGCAAGCGTGCGGGGTTGCGAGTCGAACGAATGACATGGGCGGTCGCCGGGTCGGGTAGCGTGCCAAATTCCGCAAGATCTCCGCCGCTACAAAACGACGCGCCCGCGCCACGAAGCACAACACTGCGAATGCTCGCGTCTGCATCGATGACTTGCAGCACTTCCGCAAAGGCGTCTCGCATTTCAGCGGAGAATGCGTTGTGGCGCTCCGGACGGTTCAAGGTGACGTGCACCGTCTCGGCGTCGCGAATCACATTGACCGCAGGCTCGTTCGGCGCGGTCGAGATGGAAGGGCGCTTACGGTCACGCAGCCACGTCGCAAACTCGGGACCGCTTTGCAGCGTGGAATAGACGAGGGACTCGGCGGTCAAACCATCGTGTATCGAAAGGCCCCGGCTATGCCGTAAGAGTTGAACCATTGCGAGCGATGCTTGTGGGTTCGCCCTGATGTTGTGATCGAGGGTGACGAGGTCAGTCTCGTCTTCGAGACAAACGTCGAATAGGGCGCTCCAAGGGTGGTTTCCATTCGCTTGCGAGGGTTGTGTGATAGCAATCGTGGGACAGGCAAGTTGGGCGAGCGTCATTTGCGCGCGTAGGGCTGTTTCACTGTCAGCGGCTGGAGAAGTGTCTCGCAGGTCCACCACTAGCGAGGAAGCGCCAGTAAGCGCAGAAAAGTCTTCCATCGCATACGGAGACGCGAGGGCATCTATCGCTGCGGTCAAAGTCAGCGTGGGCGGGCTTGGTTCCGTCACGGTCGAAGCCTTTCGTCGCGAACTCGCGCTAGTGACTCAGCTGGCGAATTGTTCGCGAACTTTCCGGCGCAAAAGCTTGCCGGTTTCGTTGTACGGAAGCTCGTCGGAGAACTGAATCTGCTCGGGCGTGCGGGACGATCGCAAGCGGTCTTTGACCCATTGTTGCAGCTCGCCTTCGCTTGCCAGTTTGTCTTGCTTCAGCACGACCGAAGCCACAACCGCTTCGCCCCATTGTTCGTCGGGGATCCCGATCACGGCGACGTCGGCGACGGCTTCGTGTTCGAGCATCACGTCTTCGATCTCGCCCGGCGACATGTTTTCGCCGCCTCGGACAATGATGTCGTCCATGCGGCCTTCGAGGAAGAGATAGCCTTCGTCGTCGAGGAAGCCCCCGTCCTTGGTGGGGAAGAAGCCGTCATCGAGGAGCTGGCTCCCCTTGCCCAAATACTCGCCGGAGACTTGGTCGCCGCGTACATAGATCTCGCCGCGCTCGCCGGTCGCGACTTCGTTGCCTTCGTCGTCTCGAATTTCGACTTCGATGGTCGGGATTGGTTGGCCAACAGACGTAATCCGCTTGCGCACGGCGGCGTCGTCACTCGCCATGGCGGCGCGATGATCGTCGGGGCCGAGGATGGCGATGGTCGAGCTGGTTTCGGTGAGGCCGTAGGCGTTCGTGAAGTTGGTGTCGGGGAAGAGTTTCATTGCCCGTTCGATCACCGCTTGCGGCATTTTGCCGCCGCCGTACGAAATCGCTTTCAAGTCTGGAAGGTCAGCGTCGGGCTGGTCTTCGAGTACTTCGACGATGCGCGAGAGCATGGTGGGGACCACCATCGCGTTGGTGATTTTTTCTCGCCGCGCGGTTTCGATCCACGACTCCGCCGTAAAATTCGGGAGCTGCACGATGCGACGGCCCGAGTAGATTGAACTGGCGAGCGATGCGATTCCGGCGATGTGATAGGGCGGAACACAGACCAACTGTGCCGCGTCTTCCTCGGCACTCATGAACTCAACCGTCGTCAAAATGTACGACACGATGTGGGAATGTCGAAGGACAGCAGCCTTCGGCGCGCCCGTGGTGCCACTGGTAAAAAGCAGGATGGCGATTTCTTCGGGGTCCATCGACCATTCGGGATCAAGCCCAGCTGCGCCTGCGGCGCGGGTCTGTGAAATGAAGTCCGTGCGTCCGATTGCGTGACACTGGTCTCGACTCGCAAGGGATTCGGTGCGGCCGTCTTCGCAGAGCAGAACCGCGGGTTCAACCCGGGTGAGCAGCGCGTCTAGCTCGTCTCCAGTCAGGCGGTAGTTGAGCGGAACAAACGGAATCCCCGCCCACGCGGCGCCAAATAGCGCGGTCGGAAACGCGAAGCTGCTTTCGTCGAGCATGGCAAAGTATTCGGCACCCGCCGAACGCGCTTTTTTGCCAGCAACGGACGAGGCCTCGAACAGTTGCGCGTAGGTGAGGTTTTCGTCGCCGTTCGTCAGAGCGACTCGGTCGCCAAAGCTCGACTGGGCCATCTCGAGCAGCATCATAAGGTTCATGGGATCATCCTGTGCGTTGCGACGTGGCGTTATGTCGATGACAACTCGATTAACGAATTAACAAGAACGTGCCGTCGTGCGAGGGTTTTCTTTTGGTCGCGCGCAAACAACTTCGCCGGGGTGGCCGAAGAATCTGTTGACGACCGCGCGAGTCGTTGGCGTGTCCGACGCGGCCAACCGCGTCGCCCGCCAAGACGACCCTTGGTCCGAAGACGTCAGTCCGAAGACGGCAGAGGCTTTGCGCCCTTGATTGTGAGCGCGGCGCCCCCGGCGGCGAGGGTTCCTTCGCCGGGCTTGGTGCAGAGGACTTCGAGATCGCCTGCTTCGTTGACATAGCGCTTACCGATCTGGGTTCCGTCCTTCGCGCCGTCCGCGATCTCGCCGGAACCTTCTCCGCCCATTGCAATCAGTGCCGCGCCGCCACACGTAATGTCGACTTCGTCTTTCGGTGCGCCGACGATCATGACTTCCGTTGAGCACACCGCGCTCTTGAGTCGTGTTCCTGCCTTTAGTAGTGCCATCATTACTCCTTCAATCGTGGTTCGCAGAGCACCTTGTTTGGGGAGCACAAAACCGCGCCCGAGTCTGCGTTATTGCAATCGTATTCTTTAACTGGCTTGACTGGCCTGATTTGATCGGCCTGGTTTGTCGATCTTGTGCCGCGGGTCGGTTCTTGCGTAAGAAGCAGTCTCACCGCTTTTGCAGCGTGTCCGACCCGCTGGTTGGTTGTGTCCGAAGCACGGCCGAAATTGAGGTCGGCCAATCGGCCAGAGGCCGCGAAAATAAATGTTTTCCGGCGGGAATGCTAGCCTGCTCGTCCGCTGCTCCCAAGCGATCGAGTGGCCAGAGGGACCCTGCATTGTCCATAGACCGATCAGTCTCTACCACAACTTCGAATGATCTCGGCCTCCTCTCCAGGACTGGGTTCGTGACGAGTTACGCAGGGCGAATGTTGTCTGATTTGGGTGTCCGGCGGATAAGGGAATGCATCGATGTCCCAGAACGGGGCGAACACGAGCAGCTTCGATGGGCGCGAAGCGGAGGCATGGCCTTGTCCGGCAAGGCCGGGGAGTTGCCGCTGCTCGCACCGGCTCCACTGGCCGGTGCCGCGGCCGCGGCCCTCGTCGCGTTGCGCGCGCTCGCGGGCAATCGCTGGACGGGGGGCGAGCTCGATGGCGCTGCGCTTCTGGGCGAACGTGCGGCGATTTTTGACTACGCAAGGTCTGGCGACGTTGCACCGGGCCAAAGTTGCCGGCTCATCGAAACCAAGGACGAATGGTTGGCGGTGAATCTCGCGCGCGAAAGCGATCGAAATTTGCTCCCCGCGTGGTTGGAAATTGAGGGGGCCTATCCTGAACCGGGCGCTTGGGAAGTTGTTCAGCGAGTCTTCGCAGAACGAGGAAGTGAAGACCTCCTCTCTCGTGCACGGCTCATCGGAATGCCCGTCGCGCCCGTTCGCCGGTTCTCGCCGGGTGCGCCGGATTGTCCGCCTTGGTTCGAAGCGCACGCCATCCAAAAACAGATTCCGCCCACACCCGGCGCCCGCCCCGTCGTGCTCGATCTGTCGTCGCTCTGGGCCGGACCGTTGTGTGGACATCTTCTTGGACTCGCCGGAGCCCGGGTGATCAAGCTCGAAAGTTTGTCACGGCCGGACGGTGCGCGGCACGGTCCGGCTGCGTTCTTCGACCTACTGAACGCAGGCAAGGAAAGTGTTGCGGTCGACTTCACGTCAAAGGCGGGACGGCATTCGTTTGAAGCATTGCTTGAGCACGTAGACATCGTGATCGAAAGCGCGCGGCCCCGGGCTTTGCGGCAACTCGACATCGTCGCGGAAGATTGGATTGCCCGTCATCCGGGACGCACGTGGTTGAGTATCACGGGCTACGGCCGAAGCGAGCCCGAGGCAAACTGGGTCGCGTTCGGTGACGACGCGAGCGCGTCCGCTGGGCTTTGCTGGGCAGCTGCGGATTTGAATCGCGGCGATGACGACCCGCCGTCGCCGCTGTTTTGCGGTGACGCAATTTCCGATCCGTTGACGGGGTTACATTCGGCGGTCGCCGCATTTGCGAGTTGGCAGTCTGGACGAAGCCAACTGATCGATGTTTCTCTCTGTGCCGTTGTTCGCTTCATCCTCGACCAGGCAGCCGAACTCGAAGGTCAAGCTGTGGACGTGTCCGTCGAGCGAGACGTTCAGGAGTGCGAACGCGTACGCGTCGGCGACGCGAGTGAGGTTGTGGCACCTCCGCGCGCGCGGGCCGTTGTCGCTCGGGCTTCATCGTTGGGCGCTGACACGCAAAGTACCATGTCATCGTTTGGGGTCTCTGCGTGAACGCGCTCGTCATCCAACGTGCAGAGCTGCAAGACGGCCGCATCGCCGACGTTCGAATCGAACGCGGCCGGGTAGCCGAAATTGGCGACGCAGTTTCGAGCAAAGGCGCCGGGCGCGTGGTGGACGCGCATGGAGGTGCGTTGCTCCCCGGCTTACACGATCACCATATCCATCTCTTTGCACTCGCTGCAGCGCGAGCATCCGTCGCATGTGGTCCGCCCGAAGTGACGAGCGACGAACAATTGCATCTTGCGCTCATGGGGGCACAGGTCACATCGGGCTCGATCCGCGGGGTCGGCTATCACGAATCGGTCGCGGGCGAATTGGATCGCGACAGACTCGATTCGTTGGCACCCGAAGGCGTGCCAGTTCGGGTGCAACATCGAAGTGGTGCAATGTGGATCCTGAATTCTGCGGCGATCGATGCCTATTCGCTCTCGCAGGGGCCGTGGCCCGAGGGCGTAGAACGAAATGCGGCCGGTGAATTGACGGGAAGGATCTATTACCAAGACACCTGGCTACGAGGGCGTCTCGGCGCAGCTTCGATCCCCGATCTTACGGCCGTGGGACGAGAGCTTGCTTCCTGCGGTGTCACGGCCTTGATGGATGCGACTCCGGACAAGGACCGGTCGGACATCAAGGCGTTAGAACGCGCAATCGAAGAGGGCGCGCTACCGCAAAAGGTGACTGCCATGGGCAGTGCGGCGCTTGATACGCTTTCAGGCGGTCTCGTCGAAGTCGGCCCGGTCAAGGTCATGTTGCGTGAACCTGCGCTTCCCGAATTTGATGAGTTGGTCGAGCTCATTCGCACCGCGCATATCGCAAAGCGCGGGGTTGCTTTTCATTGTGTGACGCGGGCTGAACTCGTGATGGCTTGTGGCGCGCTACGCGAGGCGGGGCCTCTGCGCGGAGATCGCATCGAACATGCGTCTATCGCCCCCCCCGAGCTCGTGGCCTTGTTATCCGAATTGAACGTGTGGGTGGTGACGCAGCCGGGTTTCGTGTTCGAGCGAGGAAAGGCGTACTTGCGTGACGTCGAGCAGGCGGACCATCCGTGGTTGTACCGTGGGCGTGGCTTTTTGGACGGCGGTGTTGCACTCGGCGCCGGGACCGACGCGCCCTACGGCGCAGCCGATCCATGGGTTGCGATTCGTGCCGCGGTGGATCGCACCACCCGAGAAGGCGCGACCCTCGGCGGCGCAGAAGCGTTGACCCCCGAGCGCGCGCTCGCGCTCTTTACCTCTCCCATTTCGTCGCCCGGGGAGCTGCCCGCATCGATTGCTCCCGGGGGCGAAGCCGACTTTTGCTTGGTCGACTTACCCTGGCGTGAGTTTCGGGAAAAGCTCTGTCGAGAGCATGTCGCGATGACGGTTTGTCGAGGCAAGGTGATCTGGGACCGGGGCACTGACGGGAACGCTTAGGACATCGACGGGTGATTTCTCGAACAGGACACTAGTCTTAGGCACGATGACTCGTTCCTTCGCTTCGTTGCTTCGCGCGATGACATTCGCGCTGTGTTGCCTTGTTGTGACCGTGCCTACATGGGCGGCCCCACCGGGAGAGCGTCCTTAGTCCTTAGAGTCTAGTCCCGAGCCGCCAAACGATGGTATCGCGTCAGATGCGTTACTCAGAGTTGAGCCCCTCATGCATCCGCTCCACGGCTTCGATGTAGTCATTGATCAGCTCGTCAATCAGGTTCTTGGCCGGCAGAATCTGATTCATGCTTCCCACGATCTGCCCTACGGGATTGAAGGCCACGTCCTGAGATTTTTCGGCGTAGATGCTTGTGCGCATCACCATGTCCATCGTGACCAACCCCTGTAGCGGCATCCCAAGTGGTTGTGGATTTTCGGGGTTTTCCCAAGCTTCGGTCCATGCGTTTTTCAGCATACGTGCCGGTTTGCCCGTCACCGACCTTGAACGAATCGTGTCGCGACTTCCCGCGTTGAGCAATGACTCTTTCTGTTCCATCGGCGTCGATGCTTCTTTTACCGTGAGCCAGATCGATCCGCACCAGATCCCCTGGGCGCCGAGCGCCATGGCGGCGGCCATTTGCCGACCTGAACCGATGCCGCCTGCGGCCAGAACCGGAACGGGCGCAACCGCGTCGATCACTTCCGGCCACAGCACGACGCTCCCGACTTCGCCGGTATGCCCCCCGCCTTCGTGACCTTGGGCGATAATGATGTCGACGTCGGCGTCCTTATGACGAAGCGCTTGCTTCGCACTGCCACACAGAGCGGCGACCAAACGACCGGATTCATGGATGCGCTTGATCACATCGTCCGGCGGTGTGCCCAGAGCGTTCGCGATCAGCTTGACGTTCGGGTGCGAAAGCGCGACATCGATCTGCGGGTTCGCGGTCGCTTCGGTCCAGCCGAGTAGGCCCATCTGCTCAACATCAGAGGGGAGTTCCGGGACGCCATGGTCCGTGAGTAGCTTGGCTGCGAAGTCTCGATGCTGTTGCGGCACAGCGGCCATCAACTGCTCTTCGAGCTTTTTCGGATCGGCTTCGCCCATGCCTTCGTACTTCTGAGGGATGACCGTGTCGACGCCGTACGGCTTGTCGCCGATGTGCTCGTCGATCCAGAGACATTCGCGTTCGAGCTGCTCGGGGGAAAAACCGACCGCGCCAAGCACCCCCATCCCACCGGCCTTGCTCACGGCGACAACGACGTCGCGGCAGTGAGTGAAGGCGAAAATTGGAACATCGATGCCGAAGCGTTCGCAGAGTTCGGTGCGCATTGAGTCGGGTTCTCCGTGATGGGGTGTTGCGGGAGCTTAGCCCCGCCAATCCCAAAGGCTTTAGTCGCTGTAGAAAATGTTGCGAGTACGCGCGAGACTTTTTAAATCCGCCTCAACTCCGAAGGACTGATCATGAAAAAACATCAATTGTTCCACTTCGCGCTCACTTTGTTCATCCTCACTGCGATTCCCAACTTCGGGAAGGCAAGTGACGAAGTCAATGTTCGCACTGTCGTGGTCGCGGACGGGATATCGATGCTGATGGGACGTGGGGGGAACGTGGCGGTCAGTCACGGGGGAGACGGGACGCTGATCGTGGACGACGACTACGCTCAAGTTTCAAAGCAAATTTTATCCGCGCTTAATGCACTGGGCGCATCGCAAGTCCGTTATGTGCTCAACACGCACTGGCACGCAGATCACACCGGTGGAAATGAGGCAATGAATGCAGTTGGGGCGGTCATCGTGGCGCACGACAATGTGCGCGAGCGCATGAGTCACGAACACGTCAGTGCAGCCCTCGGGCGGACCACAAAGGCATCGCCCACGGCTGCACTTCCTACGGTCACCTTCAGCGAACAGGCTTCACTGCACTTCAATGGCCTTACGATTCGTGCGGAGCACGTCGCGCCTGCGCATACCGACGGTGATGCGGTGATCTACTTCGAGCCGGCAAACGTCGTGCACCTTGGAGACCTCTACTTCAACGGGATCTACCCATTTGTCGATTTTTCGAGCGGCGGCGAACCGCGGGGGATGATTGCCGGAGTCCGCGATGTCCTTGCGCGCATTGATGAGCGCACCAAGGTGATCCCCGGCCACGGCGAACTTTCGAATCGCGGCGAACTCCAGCTGTATCACGACATGCTCAAAACGATCTGCGACCGGATTGACGTCGAAATTAAGAAGGGGACGGGCCTCGACGATATCGTGGCGATGAAGCTGACTGCCGACTACGACGAACGGTGGGGGTTGGGGTTCTTGTCGCCCGACCGGTTTGTGCGCATGCTCTATGCGGGGCTCGTTGACTCGCCGGACCGCTGAACCTTCAACTACACCAGTAACCCCGGCCGTTGTCCACAGAAGACCTGCCCGGTGTAGCCGTAGTCGACGAATAAATTCACTCCGCTTACAAAGCGAGACGCTTCGCTGTTGAGCAAGATAAGGGGTTCCGCCATTTCTTCGGGAGTCGCGTTGCGACCGATCGGCGCCTGGAAGTGTTCGTCCATGGCTTCCTTCGGGATCTGTTCATGAAAGGCCGGCATCATCGGCGTGTCGGTGGGAGCCGGACTCAAACAATTGATGCGAATGCGTCGTGCGCTTAGCTCCGCCGCACGACGGTAGGTGTAGCCGATAATCGATTGCTTCGAAAAAAGATAGCCGTTCGCGACGTCGGGATTGGCTTCGCACCAAGCCTTGGCACTCGCAAAGTCGGGGGTGTCGAGAAACTCGTGAACCTTCTCTTGGTTCTTCGGGTAGCCCATGCCGGCGACCGACGTGATGCTCGCGATCGCGCCACCGTCTTTGATCCTCGGGAGTAGCGACTCGGTGACGTGGCGCAGGCCCACGATGTTTACCAGGCATGTGTCGAGTGCCGAGAAGCGCGGCGCACCGGGAAGGCCGGCGCAGTTGAACAGACAATCGATCTCGCCTTCGATTTCGCCAAGGGCGTTGTCGATCGACGCTTCACTCATCAGGTCGACTTTGATCGCGCGATGCACACTCGCCTTGATGGCCTGCACGTCGAGAGCGAATACTTCTGCACCCAGGTCTGTGAGTGTCTGCGCACACGCAGCTCCCATTCCGGATGCCGCGCCGCTTACGACACAACGCTTTCCGTCATATTTGAGGATGTCTGTCATTTTCGGCAGGTCTCCATACTCGCGTTTCTAAGAGATTGGTTGTTTTGATCAAAGGTGATCGTAGTTGACGCACCACCCCGTGCAATTGAAACGCAAGATCGGTGCAGCTAGATCCGCTCGCCTTCGTTGAACGTGAGTAGGCCCTGTATTTGTCGTGGTCTAGCTTTTCTGAGGGTCGACGTGCCCCAGCAAACCCGCAAACATTGCGTCCGATTTGGTTCCTTTAGATTTGAGGCCCTCCATGTACATCGGTTACGACGAGTCCCAGGAAACTCTGCGCAACGAATTGCGCGCCTACTACGCCAAGCTGCTAACGCCCGACGTTCAAGCGGCGCTGCGCGAGGGGCACGGCGTGGGCAGTGCGATGCGCAGCGTCGTGCGGCAAATGGGCGAAGACGGTTGGCTCGGGATCGGTTGGCCCGTGGAATACGGAGGCCAAGGCCGCAGCGCCATCGAGCAGTTCATCTTCTTCGACGAATCGATGCGCGCAGGCGCTCCGGTTCCAATGCTTACGGTCAACACTGTGGGGCCGACTCTCTACCAACATGGTTCGCAGGAGCAGAAGGATCACTTTCTCCCCCGGATCCTGAAGGGCGATGTTCATTTTTGCATCGGCTACACCGAGCCCAACGCCGGCACGGATTTGGCCGCATTGCAGACCCGGGCAGTTGCCGATGGCGACGACTTCATTATCAACGGGCAGAAGGTGTTTACCAGCCTTGCGAGTGACGCGGACTACATTTGGCTCGCGACCCGTACCGACCCCGATGTTTCAAAGCACGCGGGGCTTACGATGTTCCTCGTCGACATGAAGACCCCCGGAATTACGGCCGAGCCAATGGACCTGCTTTCGAGCCACAATATCTGCACCACGTTCTTTGACAACGTTCGCGTTCCAAAGAGCGCACTGGTGGGTGAACTCAACAAGGGTTGGAAGCTCATTACCGGTCAACTCAACCACGAGCGCGTCACGATCTGCTCACCCGGAATGCTCGAGTCCGTCTATGACGAAGTCCTCGAATGGTGCCGAGAAACGAAACTCACCGACGGTCGTCGCGTGATCGACCAGGAATGGGCGCAGATCAACCTCGCTCGCGTGCATGCCGGGCTTGAGTTCTTGCGGCTTTCGAATTGGAAGGTTGCCTGGCAATCGACCGAAGGCGAACTCAATGTGGCCGACGCGTCGGGAATCAAAGTCTTTGGCACAGAGTGGTATCTCGAGTCGTTTCGTTTGATGATGGAAATTATGGGCCAGCGGTCGTACCTGCGACCCTCGTCCCGGGAAGCGCTGCTTTTGGGCCATATCGAGACGATGTACAGGAGTCTCTTGATCCTGACCTTTGGCGGTGGCACGAATGAAATTCAACGCGACTTGATCGGCATGTTTGGTCTTGGCTTGCCTCGGGCTCCTCGCTTTTAGTCGCGCTGGATTCTTTTCATCGTCCTGTCCTTCGAACGAAACGCAAAGCAAACTGCAAAGAGAGCCCCCATGAACTTTTCCTGTAGTGACGAGCAGTTAGCCATCGCCGAACTCGCCAAACAGATCATGTCCGATAAAGCCACCCAGGAGCGCATGACCGAATTGGAAAAGGCGGAGGGCCCGCGTTTCGATCCCGATCTTTGGCGCGAAGTTGCGAAGTCCGGAGTGCTTGGGATCGCAGTCCCCGAAGAATTCGGCGGCGCCGGTATGGGGTTCTTTGAACTGTCTTTGATCGCAGAGCAGGTGGGTCGCACCACCGCACCGATTCCGCTGATCGAAACCGCGGTGATGGCCGCGCTCGCGATCGACAAGTATGGAAGCGAAGCGCAGAAGCAAGCGACGCTTCCACCGCTCACCCAGGGTGAGATCATCATGACTGCCGCCTTAGTCGAAGAAGGGGCTGATCCCGAAGTCCCCGAGACTCGGGCCATCGCGGACGGCGACGGATTCAAGCTGAGCGGTTGCAAGATCTGCGTTCCGGCGGGCGATCTCGCCAATTTGGTTCTCGTCCCTGCGCGTGCAGACGACGATCGAGTCGGCATATTTTTGGTCGACCCGGCCAGTTCTGGATGTACGGTGATTTCGCTCGAGACCACCAGCGATCAGCCTGAAGCCCAGATCGAATTTGATGGGGTCGAGGTGGGCACCGACGCATTGCTTGGAAGTTTCGAAAAAGGCGCAGAGATTCTTCTGTTCATTACCGAGCGAACCAACGCTGCGCTTTGTTCGCTCGCGCTGGGCGTCTGCGAAGAAGCCCTGCGTCTTACCGCGGACTACACCAAGAGTCGCGAACAATTCGGGCAGGCGATCGCCACGTTCCAAGCGGTTGGCCAGCGTGCGGCCGACGCCTTTATCGACACCGAAGCCATTCGGCTGACTTCCTGGCAGGCTGCTTGGCGTCTCGCGCAAGGCCTGCCTGCCGCGTCGCAGATTGCCACTGCCAAGGTTTGGGCCGCGGAAGCTGGACACCGGGTTGTCCACACGGCGACTCATCTGCACGGTGGTATGGGAGTCGACAAGGACTATCCGCTCTTTCGCTACTTCACCTACGCGCGGCAGCTCGGCCTCACACTCGGCGGACCGACTTCTCACCTGATCAAGCTCGGGAAGATGCTCGCAGCCGGGACCGCATAACCAACTCATTCCCCTCACCAATTTTGGACCCGCGATTCGGGAAATGTCGGGACCTCAAGTAAAAGGAAATCAACATGGCGAACCTTTCGGACGAACAAATCACAGCGTTTCAAGAACTGTTGGACCGACGCGAAATCGACGACCTGTTGATTCGCTACGCGACCGCTGTCGACACAAAAGATTGGGATCTCTGGGAAACTTGCTTTACCGAAGAGGCCTTCGTTGACTATGAGTCCGCCGGCGGCATCAAGGGCAAACGCCCCGAGGTTCGCAGTTGGCTGGAGAAGACCTTGGTCATGTTTCCGATGACCCAGCACGTCGTGAGCAATCGCGTCGTAGAAATCGACGGCGACAACGCGACCGCTCGCTCAGTCTTCTACAACCCCATGGGCTTGGCCCAAGGTGAATCGCGACAGATGCTCTTTTTTGACGGCGGCTACTACAACGACAAGCTCGTCAAGACGGATGCGGGCTGGAAGATCGTGCAGCGGATCGAAGAGTCGTCTTACTCGACACGACTCAGCGAGGTGATGAAGCCGATGAAGCAGAGTTGAGAAGCTCTGGTTCGAAGTCTTTCTAGAATAAGACTTCCAAGTGACCGAAAATGCGTTGGAATTCGGGCTCAGGGACGAACGTCGAAAACACCATGGTGTGCTCGCCAAGGCGAACCGCTCGCAACTTCCAGAACTGCTCCCCGCGCTTGGCGGCGCGATCGCGGTACTGCGAAACATCACCTTCGTGGACTAGGTTGTTCAGCGAGTCGAAGACGACGACACCGCGTTCGCGCATGTACGGCTCGCTAGCGAAATGTTCATGGGCGATGGTTCCACGTTCTTTGAGCGGCGAACGGGCGATGTGTGGATCGTTGAGTCCTCGAAAGTCGAGGGTGGGCCAACCGGCGTAGTAGGGCAGTGCGCCCGCACCGCCGACACAAAGCATTACGTCTTTGGGAAGCACGCCGGCTTCGATGTAGCGCGCAATGATCTTCCCCTGCCGCGCACGTTCGTTTGCATAAGCGCGCGTGCTGTCGATCGACTCGATGTCATGACGGTCGAGTTTGGCCGCTTCAGAAATCGATCCCAGGTGCGTCGTCAGCAGCAGGGCCGCGGCCACCGCGGCGCCGAGAACCGTAAACCCAGGACCGCTCGAATCTCTCGAGTCCATTAGGGTTCGGATCCCCTCCGCGATGAGCCAATAGAGTGTAGGCAGGATCACGACGAGGAAGCGGAACTCGAAACGCCCACCGCCGATCGAGGCGAGGTAGGCGCAATATGCGAGCGAGCTGGTTAGGAAAAAGACGTGGGTGATTTCGCGGCTGCGCAGCGCACCGAGGAAGATCAGGGGGAGGTAGTAGGCGAGTTTGTAGTCCGCCTGGAAGATAGAAAAGTAGTGGCCGGCTTGCTCGAGCCAGAGCCCGTTCACCTTGGCGTAAAAGGTGTTGGGAAGCCAGTCCCCGTAGTAGCTGTAGCGCCAAAGGAAATGTGCACCGACGATCAATACGTATGGAAGCATCCAGACAAGAAGATCCTTCGCGCGTGCTCGACCGATTGCAACCTGTGCGAGAAAGAAAACGCCGGCAATGAACATGAACAGGCCGGCTTCGGGCCGCGTGAGTGTCGCGATCGCAAAGAGGACGGAAGATAGAAACGCGCCTTGGTTCGCTTCGCCCCTTCGCTCCTGGACAAAGCGTAACTGTGCTGCCAGCACGAGTAGCGTGAAGAACTGGGTGGCCAAGCCGCTCGTCGACCAAGCGGTAAAGCTGCGCGAAAGTGCGAGCGTGAACAACGGAAGCCAAACCAACGGGTGTGTTGCGTGCAGCCGATCCGCGGCGAAGCGTCCGAGCAGGAACAGGACACCGAGCCCACTTGTGATTCCCAATGCGTTGGAAAGCACCTCCGGCGCGATGCCCAAGCGGATGCCCGCGGACATCATCAGGACCCATAGGAAGTTCGTATAGCCCTCGACGAATTCTCCCGGGTTCCACACCATCCCAAGGCCCTGGGCCAGGTTCTTTGCGTAGCGGAACGTGATGAAGGCGTCGTCGCCCAGGAAGGCGTAGCGTTCAACGTTCGCGGCGTAGATCATCACCACTGTGAGGGCGGCCACCGAGACCACCAGAGGGCGTGCGCGGGGGTTTTCGAGCCATGCTGTGATCGCGCAGGTGGATTCTTTCATGAGCCGCCATTCGGGTATTGGCTGACTCGCCCTGACCCGGTTGCGGGAATGTACCGGAGCCCCGCACATTGTCCGAGGTGCAGTTGGTTTCGCGCAGTTTCCAGGCTCCGCAGTACGGGAACGCTCACGAATGGCAATTCACTGGCAATTCACGAGGCATTTCTCGAAAAGCAGTAAATAACTCTCGCCCGACATCCAATGAAGGCGGTGCGGGGCTGCGCCATCCCGTGCGCCACAATTTCGAGCGGAGGGCCGAGTTGGAGCAACACCGTTCCATCCCGCCGCCGCCAATACGCTCGTGCTACGAGCGAACGAAAAGCCTCGAAGCCGATGGCAGCTGCGTGAATTCGTCGATCTGCTGGAGCACACCGAAAGTTTCGAAGCTGAAGTCCTGAATTCGTTTGGAGCGGCCGAAACCTCACAGCTCCGGCAATCGTGCAGTCTACGCCTCGCCGTTGATCGCCCTGGGAAACGTCGGCAAACCGAGTCCAGCCAACTCTTCGAGGATTCGGACAACTTGGCGGCTGTAGCCGAATTCATTGTCGTACCAGACGTAAAGAACGCAGCTACTGCCGAGGCTGATCGTGCTCTTGGAATCGACGATCGCCGCATAGCGATTTCCGACAAAGTCACTGGATACAACTTCGTCCGAATTCGTGTAATCGATCTGGTTGACGAGGTCGCCTTCGAGGGATCGCTTGAGTAGGTGTTCGTTTAACTCGTCGACTGACGCATTCGTTTCCAATTCGAGATTGAGGATGGCGAGCGAAACGTTCGGCGTGGGAACACGCACTGCGTTGCCCGTGAGCTTGCCTTCGAGCTCGGGGATCGCCTTGGAAACTGCCTTGGCGGCACCCGTCGACGTGATCACCATGTTGAGCGCTGCCGCGCGTCCGCGTCGCGCCTTGCGGTGATAGTTGTCGATCAGGTTCTGATCGTTTGTGTAAGAGTGGCAAGACTCGACGTGACCGTGCTTGATCCCAAACGCTTGGTGGATGGTGTCGAGAATGGGCACGATCGCATTCGTGGTGCAGCTCGCAGCGGACAAAATATTGCCCATGTCGCAGATGCCCTTGTGGTTTACGCCATACACGATGTTTTGGATGTCGTCTTTGCCAGGCGCGGTGAGCAAGACCTTTGAAACCCCGGGAGACTGCAAGTGTTGTTCGAGTCCTTCGCGGTCCGACCACTTGCCCGTATTGTCAACCAGCAAAGCGTCGTCGATGCCGTAGCTCGTGTAGTCCACCGAGTTCGGGCTGTCGGCGTAGATCACGCGGACGAGGTTACCGTTGAGAATCAGGGCGTTCTCTTCTTCGTCTAGAAGCACGCTTCCCTTGAAGAGGCCGTGGACTGAATCGCGTCGGAGCAAGCTTGCGCGCTTGGCGAGGTCGTCGTCTCCACCCTTGCGAACGACGATGGCTGCGAGGCGAAGGTTTTCGCCGCCACCTGTCTTCCCGACCAGGATGCGCGCAACGAGGCGACCGATTCGGCCGAACCCGTACAGGACCACGTCCCGGGGTTTGTCGAGAAGAGACTTACGTCCCGTGTCGACTTCAGAAAGTGATTCTGCAACGAAATCTGACATGCTCTGTACGCTGCCCTTCATTCGCAGGTGCGTGAGCAAGTTGCCAATGTCAATGCGAGCAGGGGATAGGTCCATCGAGCAGATCGCTTGGAGCAGCGGCAGGGAGTCGGCGGTCTTGATGTCCGACATGGCGATCTGGCTGGCCGCTTGATGGAAATTAATGATGTCCATCGGAGATCGGTTGACCAACGAGTTGCCGTAGCACGTGATGATGACACCGTGCTCACGGTAGAGCTTGCCAACCAAAGGAAGCATGGCTTCCGCGCATTGTTCGTTTCGCTTCCACTCGCGAAGATAGGAGTCTGCTTTTTGGTTCCGCATCTGAGCTTGATCCTTGCTTTGCTGGGCCGGGGAAGTGCAGTGGGCTCACATCAATGAACGTGCGATGTCATGGTCCCGTTACGTCGGTTCGGCCGGGAGCCAACGATTAGGCGTTTCAGTATAGATCTCGGTATCCCGCGTCGGGAGACCTCTTCACGATCTCCCCCCTCGGGTATCGGCCAGTAGTGATCGAAGAATGAGAAAGAAGCTCCCCCGACTCGAAACCGAGTCGGGAGAGAAAGTGTGGTTTTGAGCTTTATGATGACCGTTAACCGAGCCGCTGTAGTGCAGAATGGGTCGAAACGTTGGTCTGACCCAGGACGGACACGCCCGTCTGTTGCAACACTTGGTTGCGGGTCAGCTCGGCAGTTTTGGACGCGAAATCGACGTTGCGAATCTGCAATTCCACAACAGCGGCACTTTGAATCGGGACGACAAGAGACCGAATCGTCGACTCGGGCCGGTTCTGCACCGTCTCGAAGCTCGCGCGTAGACTTGCAACGGTTGAGATCGCGCTATCGAGCGTATCGATTGCACGGGTTGCGTCGGCCGCGGTCGAGCTCTTTGTGAGCAACAGCGAGTTGTTGTTCGCGATTCTGGATACCGCATTCAGTGACACTGAGTTGTGCGTCCCGAGACACGAGCTCTTGGTCGCGTTCGACGAGGGGGCTTCTCGATGCCTCGATCGATGCCTGGGTGTCTTCGAGCTCGGCTTCTATGCGGCTTGAACTTGCGCGTGCTGCGCGATGCTCACTTCATAAAAAAGTGACTTCGTTCTCGCGCAAGAAAATGTCGATCGCACTTTATCTGGAGGTGCTTTTCTTTCTCGCTTGCAAAGCGAACAGCAGCGAAGAGCCCCTACGGTTAAGCTCTGTATTTGCTTGGTGGATGATCGCCAGCAGCTTTCGATAGATGACCGGAGAACCCATGATCGAGCTCTACAGCTTTCCCACACCGAACGGCCACAAGGTGAGCATTGCTCTCGAAGAACTTGGGCTCGACTACGAGATCGTCCCGATCAACATCGCGCGCGGCGACCAGTTCTCGGAAGAGTTCCTTCGTATCAGTCCTAATAACCGCATCCCTGCGATCGTCGATCATGAGCCCGTGCACGGAGGCGATCCGCTTTCGATCTTCGAATCTGGCGCGATTCTCGTTTACCTCGCGGACAAACAGGGCGCGTTTATCGGAGACAGTGTTCGCGGGCGAACGGTCGTGATGGAGTGGTTGATGTGGCAGATGGCGAATTTTGGACCAATGCTGGGGCAACTCGGTCATTTTCGAAACTACGCGAGCGAGCAGATCCCATACGCGCTCGAACGTTACGGGAACGAGGTCGATCGGTTGTATGGGATCCTCGACGAGCGGCTGGAGTCGCGTGCGTACGTAGCGGGCGACGACTATTCGATCGCAGACATGGCGATTGGTCCTTGGGTCGCGTTTCGCGGCATGCACGGAGTCGAACTCGCAGACTATCCTCACGTGAGCCGCTGGTACACGCAGATCACGTCTCGTCCCGCTTGGATTCGCGGGCTGGAAGAGGGCAAGGAGCAATGGGGAGCCGAGCCCATGGACGATGACGCAAAGAAACGATTGTTCGGGCAACGCCGTCGCGGCTAAGCCCGCGGGCTACACGGAAGTCGAACGCGACTTCGCACCCTCCGGCGAGCGCGATAAACTCTGTGTGTTCCACGCGATGGGCGTGGTTTTCGGACGGAGGCACGTGACGCACCATGAGCCAGAGTTATCGCGAAATCGAACAACTTCTATATGTCTACGCGGAGCGGATCGACCTTGGTGATTTTGAAGGCGTCGCCGACTTGTTCGAGCACGCCGTCATCACGTCACCTGGCGCGCCACGCGGCAAGGGTGGGCGGCAAGAGGCCCTCGAAACGTACAAACGATCCACTCGATTGTACGAAGATGGCACGCCACGGACGAAACACGTCACGACAAACGCCATCATCGACGTTGACGAAGACGCTGGCACGGCAACGTGTCGGGCGTACTTCACCGTATTTCAAGCGCTTGAAGAATTTTCGTTGCAGCCGATTATCGCGGGTCGCTACCACGACAAATTTGAACGTGTTGATGGAACGTGGCGTTTTACGGAACGAATGATGTTGCCCGAGTTGATGGGGGACCTCAGCAAACATCTGCTCTTCAAGCTCTAGTCACGATCTCTGTAGAGCAAAACCCCGAGGGGCTGAACACAAATCTGCTTCAGGACACTGCGTTGTGCTCGACCGCATCAATTCAAGGTGATCGTTGAACAAGAGTTTCACATGGTTGTCACCGTGAGGCGGCATGAGTCCAATCAAGGACTCCATTCCACGTGGCTCCAGATGGCACCGGCGATCCTAATCTTTTTCACGTCGCGGCATTTATTTCCCCGCGCTCTTTCAATTCCGACTACATTATTCGCGATAGGTGACTTAAATCGGTCATGTCTGGGGCGAGTCCGATTCGAAACAGACAAGGGTCACCGGCTAAAGACTCGGAGAGAGGCAAGGAGAAAGTAGATTGGCTAAGGGCACGGTAAAGTGGTTCAGCGAACAGAAGGGCTATGGCTTCATTACTCCGGATGAAGGGGGCAAAGACCTCTTCGTTCATTTCTCGAGCATCGTCGGGGATGGATTTCGGAATCTCGAAGACGGACAAGCTGTCGAATTCGAGGCGGCCGAAGGTAAGAAGGGTCCCGAGGCACAGAACGTTCGTCCGATGTAGATCTCGAAACAGGATTAATGAAGCCCGCTCTTCTTATGAAGGGCGGGCTTTTCATTTTTGTAGAGGAAGAGCGCGCATTTCAATTCCTGGGCCCGACGGTTCGCTCAGGGCCTGATGCTTCGCTTGTAAGGACCTGGCCGCGAAATTACCAGCAGCCCGCGCCTGCGTATCCGTATTAGAATGTTCCCGGACGCAACCGCGCCATCGCGAGTGAACGGTCCGTCTTGCGATACGATTGGCATCGTCTCTCACGTGATCCGGGGTCATGCTCTTCAATTCATTCACCTTCCTCGTGTTCTTCGCAATCGTCTTGCTGATCCATCGGATTCCATTTTCGTGGACGCAAAAGAAGATCCATCTTCTTCTGGCGAGTTATTTGTTCTATGCCGCGTGGAACCCGCCCTTCGTTGTGCTGTTGTGGATTTCGACAGCGGTTGACTGGTTAGTCGGGCGAAGGCTTCACGCTTCGGATGACAAAGGGACGCGCAAGCGTTGGGTCGCCGTGAGTCTGGCGGTCAATCTCGGGCTACTCGGCTACTTCAAATACGCCGGCTTTGTGCTCGAGAACTTTGTCTGGTTGGTGCAGCGACTCGGTTTTGACTACAGCCCCGCAGCACCGAACATCATTCTTCCTCTCGGCATTTCCTTTTATACATTCCAGACTCTCTCCTACACACTCTCGATCTACCGCCGGGACGGCGAGCCGGCCGACTCCCGGATCGACTTCGCGCTGTTCGTGACCTTCTTCCCGCAATTGGTGGCCGGCCCGATTGTTCGGGCCACTGACTTTATCGTTCAACTCGCGACTCCGAAGCAAGCGGATGCACAGCAGCTCGGGTGGGGGCTGGCGATGATGAATTTTGGAATCTTCCAAAAAGTCGTGTTGTCTGACACGCTGCTCGCCCCGGTTGCGGACAAAGTCTTTGGCTTCCCGCGCATCGCAGGCACCGTCGATGCGTGGATCGGTTCGCTGGCATTTTCCGGTCAGATCTTCTTCGACTTTGCTGGTTACTCGTCGTGCGCGATTGGCGCTGCGCTATGTCTCGGCTTTGTGTTGCCCGAAAATTTTCGCTGTCCCTATGCTTCGCTTGGATTCTCCGATTTTTGGAGACGCTGGCATATTTCGCTTTCAACGTGGTTACGCGATTACCTCTATATCTCGATGGGGGGCAATCGCGCAGGGGCAGTGCGGACCTACATCAACCTGGCTGCGACGATGTTGTTGGGTGGCTTGTGGCATGGTGCATCGTGGACGTTCGTGGTTTGGGGCGGTCTGCACGGTTTCTATCTCATTGTCGAACGCGTATTGAAAGCCCAATTGGGTGGCGTCGCACTATTTCACACGGCGGCGTTTAAGATCTTTTCTTACGGATCAACGTTCGTAGTGGTGACGCTGACCTGGGTGTTCTTCAGGGCTGAGACCTTCGCGCAAGCCACGACGCTCCTTGCCACAATGTTCGCCAATGTGCCCCGAAGCGAGCTTTCGTCCGGTCAGGTGAACACCGTACTGGTCGTCGTTGGCGTCATGCTGATCGCCCAACTCTCTCTGCGAAACACTGATCTCGAGCGCGTGTTCTCTCGGCTCCCCGTCTGGGTCAAGGGGCCTCTGCTTGCGTTTCCCACCTTGTGCCTCTTTGCTGTCCCCGGAGACAATCGTGCCTTCATCTACTTTCAATTCTGACCCTTCCGGACCTGGGTCGGAAACGGGAACGAACTGGCGCGCGAGCTATGTGCTTGCGTTCGTCATGGTCGTGGCGTGCGTGGGCTCATGGGAGGGTTACTGGCGCGATCACGGATTCGAGCCGTCGGTGACCGACGACGCCGGACTCTGGGGCTTGGCGCGTCACAACGCGAATGTGCTTGGCGAAGACGCGGTGGTTCTGGTGGGTTCGTCACGTATGCAAATGGACGTGCAGCGCGACGCATTTGCCCACGCAACTGGATGGGCGCCCGCGGTACAGCTCGCCGTGGTTCGAGGTCCCTCCGTTCCAGTGCTTGAGAATCTGGCAAATGATCCGGGTTTTGTAGGCACGGTGATTTGCGAGGTGAACCCGGTCTTGTTCTTTGCGGACACGCCGAACATCGATCACATGCTCGATGCGCACTTCGAGGCCTTTCGTACCTTCTCGTATGGCAGCCATGTGGAGCAGCGACTTTCGATGTCGTTCCAACAGCGCTTTGTCACGCGGCTCCCCGACCTGGCGTACGAACCGTTGCGTGAAAGTTGGGAAGCCGGTCGTCTGCCGCTACCGAGCTACAACGCGTTCATCACCGAGGACCGCTACCGCTTTGGGGACTACGACAAATTTGGACACTTGCGCTGGGCCAATAAACGGATTGCGCGGTTGCTGCGAAATACGATTCCTAAGGTCATGCCGCCTTCGGCGTTCGCGAAGAGGCTGCGACACGTGAACGCGCTCGTTGAGTTGATCCACGCCCGGGGCGGAGACGTTGTTTTTATACATTTGCCGTCCTCCAACCACGTTCTCAAATATGAACACGAATGGTGGGGGCGCTCCGAGTTCTGGGACAAACTCGTCGCGGCAACCGACGCGACGACGATCCACTACGAAGACGATCCAGTGCTCGCACGCTTTTCCCCGCCCGACGGAGATCACCTTGGTCGCATGCGTGCGGAAGAGTTCTCGCTGCGGTTGGGCGAGTTGCTGGTGAAGAAGGGAGTTGCGCCGGGACGCAGCGATTGAGTCGTGTGGGCTGAACCGGGAGCTAACGATGGCGCCCCTTGGGTAGTTCGGAACGTGCAACCGTGAACGTCGAATTCCAGGGCCTGCGCGCTGAGAGCACGCGTATTGCGGAGGTGTCGCCGTCTAATGGCACCAAAAGTTTAAACGGAGTTTTGAAAATTACGTTTCAGATTGGTTGGCAGAACACGAGCGGCGATTGGGGTTCCGTCGCGAGTTTCGATGCGATGGCGTCGGGGATCATTCTTGCGACCGACGTCGGCGCGAGGACAATCGCAGCAGCTCAAAACGTGCTCGCCGTGCTAGACAGCGTGGTCGGAACTGTGGCAGGTCTTCGTGCCATTTCCGGTACCGTGCCAAACCGCCTTGAGTCCCGCCTAGAGTCGCGGGCCGTTGCGATCGAAAATACCTTTGCAAAATTTCGAATTCGCGATGTGGACTTCGCACAAGAGATTGAGGAACTCACTCGAAACCATGTTCTCCAGCGGGCTGAGGGCTATCGCTCCGCGCGGCTCGTCATTGGCCGAAGATGAGCCACTTCGTTGAGACTTGTGATGCTTTGTTCGCCAGAACTCGCCGCCATAAAACGATTCACGCTCGCATAGTGGGCGTCGAGAAATAGCCTCGGGGCGATTGCTAAGACATGAGTCGCCCAGGCATTGATGACGCCCCCGTGGCAAAACACCGCGATCCGTTTACCGGGGTTCGCGTCGACGAGGGTCTTGAGGCCGCTCGTCGCAGTCGCGACGAATGCGTCGAAGTCGGTTTGTGACGAGTAGCCGCTTTCGATGAACTGCTTCCAGCGCTCGGGATGAAGCCGCTTGAGATCTTCCATTGGGATGTATTCAGGGGACTCCGCGTCGAACTCGCGGACGCGGTCTTCGAACTCAATCTCGAGTCCGGCGAGGATTGCGAGAGGCTGCGCGGTTTCATGGGCGCGCTGCATGGGACTCGAATAGATCCGATCGATGCGTTCGTGCGAGAGCCACTCCCCAACGAGACGCGCTTGTTCAAGCCCAATTTCGGACAGCGGTGGGTCGGCGGGCGTGCCGTCATCAGTCGCCTTGCGAATCGGAAGGCCGTGTCGAACAAGAATCATCTGCATCGATCGGGAAGCTTATCGAAGTTGTGTCGTGTGTGCGGTGTGGCCGGCGCCGTAAGCCCTCCGAAAGAACAGTGATTCAGACAGATGCGTTAGCATCGGGATTCGACAAGCAAGGCGTCTCATCCAATGCAGAAAGATGGGCGCATCATCTCGGGAAACTCTTGGCTTACGAACGCGTCGCAAACCTGAACGACATCCCGCACAGTCGGGGCCTATGTGTTGAGATCGGTTCGGTCGAGGTGGGACTGTTTCGCGTCGGTGGCGAGGTTTACGCGATGGAAAACCGCTGCCCCCACGGTGACGCGCAGCTGAGCGAAGGCGACTTCGCAGGCTGCGTGATCGTCTGCCCAGCCCATGGATGGGACTTTGACGTGACAACGGGTTTCAAGCCGGGGGATCCCGACGGGTTTCCGATCCCATGCTTTGCGGTTCGAATTGACGGTGATGACGTAAGCGTCGACGTCGACGACGTCATCAACATGCGTAGACGCCGCTAGACGGATCGTTCAGGCCTTGGCGCGACGTCATCGGGTCGAACGGACGCCAGGGTGGCTGCGGAGATCTCCCTGAGTAGATCGTCGCCGCACTGCTGTCCGTGATCGTCATTCACGCTCTTCAAACCCAGAGCAATCGTCGTCGAGGGACCGGTTACCTCGGTTGCAAGCAGTGGGAAATCAGAGGTGCCAGCTCCGGGTTGACCTTGACGTTCGGTGTTCGTCCCGATGATCAGCACGAATATGCCGCCGCGCTAGCGCATGAACTCGCCGGCATTTACGAGCAGCGTCTCGCCGGTGATCATTCTCGCCCGATCCGAACAAAAGAAGATGATCGCTTCGGCGACGTCATCGTCCTTCGGGATTTCGCCAAGGGGCATGCCCGACGTAATCTCGTCGATGACGGCTTGTTCGGAAATCCCGCGTTCCTTCGATTGCCACTTCACGTAACCCTCGACCGGAGGTCCCCACATCCAAGTCGGGATCACCATGTTGACGCGAATTTTGTCGGGGCCGAGTTCTTCGGCGAGGTGGTACATCGATGAGACGAGTGCTCCCTTCGAAGAGGCGTACGCGATCTGGGGCATCGGAGGAGAGAGCCACATCGATTGGGATCCCACCAAAACAAGCGATCCACCGCCGCTTGCCTTGAAGTGTGGGAGCGCCGCTTTCGCGATCCGCATCGTGCCGATGACGTTCGCGTTCAAACAGGTTTCCCAGTCTTTTTCGCTGGTCGTCGCCAGGGTTCCCATCTGCGTGTCGAAGGCCGCGACTTGAACCACGGCATCGACGCTTCCGAATCGCTTTGCCGCCTCGTCGAGAAAATTTGTGCAGCGCTCTGTGTCGGTAATGTCGACCGTAATTGCCGCGACGCGTTTGCCGCTGGGGTCGAGTTCCTGTGCTGTCTTATGGAGCTTGTCCTCGCTGCGCGCGCCGATGACGACGTTGGCACCATCACGCAGAGCGGCCTGAGCAACTTCTCGGCCAAGTCCGGGCCCAACGCCGCACACCACAACATTCTTGCCTTCGAGGATCATGTCATTCTCCTTGGTTTGTGGGATCGCGGTGGAGTTATACAAGCTGCGCGACGGGCATAGCCAACTCGCGTTTCGAGATTGTTGATCTCGGAGATTACCGCCGCGCTCGGCGAAGCTTGTCGGCAGCGAAGCGTTCGAGCCCGCGAGCGTTTGCGTGGGTTTGACAAAAACCAAAGCGAAGTGGAAGCTGACATCGACTGGGAGATTCAGCGTAGGACAGCTCTCCCAACGAGAATGAAAATGTTCGAGCACACAGAAAGGTGAGATCACCGTGAGCAACAAAAGCGAAAAAGAAAACCTTCACGGGTGGGCCCCGCTGCTCAACCTTCTTGAAGATCGGCAACAGATCGCTCGCGCAATGGGGGGCACTGCAAAACTCGAAAAGCGGCGGTTCGACGGCGCACTGAACGCGCGCGAACGCATCGACTTGTTGCTCGACGCAGGGACCTTCAGAGAATTTGGAACCCTGACGGCGGGTATTACGGAAGAGGGCGAGCGGTCGGCTCCGGCCGATGCGTTTCCGGCGGGGTTTGGCGAGATACACGGTCGTCCGGTTCTGGTCGGCGCCGAAG
>Ga0115003_10000995_pt1 | contig 25260 bp, 20 predicted proteins | sample ArcticOcean_MG_C_7_FD_88736 | JGI IMG/M metagenome (GOLD analysis project Ga0115003, IMG submission 88736) | Marine microbial communities from western Arctic Ocean - ArcticOcean_MG_CB11_88 | ecosystem: Environmental > Aquatic > Marine > Oceanic | place: Arctic Ocean: Canada Basin | collected... | reverse complement strand
CGATAATGTGGCATTTACAGGGGGGGGGGCTCCTCACGCGCCTCCCAAATGCGATTGCTCGTTGCTGCGAGGCGGGGGGAGTTATGGCGCGTCTCAGCGCGCCACTCTCGAAGTGATGCAGATCCTCAAGATCTTATTTTGCGGTGTAGACCTGGGGCATACAGGCGAGCACCATCAACTGGAACTCGCCGCACCGCGGTTCGCGAAACACAACACGCTCCATCCCCGTTTTACTTCGGTGGGTTGAGCGCACACGCACGTAAAGTCGCCCCAAAAGCAGCGGTTGTCTTCTTGATGTGGCCCGACAAGGTGGAAGGTGTGAAGGACATTATTGGCGACAAGTGTAACCATGCATCGCGGCCCCGCCGGCCGCTACGCTTTGGAAATCGAGTCCGGGTAATCGTGCGCAAAACCGAAACCGAAGCACGTAAAGCGTCGGTTCGACTGTTGTCGAAGCTCGACGTCGATGAAGGCGCAGCGAATTGACTTGAATAGGAAGTCGAATCGAAACCATAGGCGGCGCTAGGTCGGCAGGACCGCAATACTCAAACGCGTTGCACACACGGGCTCCTCGGGGCTCTCTGATCGGTCAAGGGCAAAGGAGCAGGGCCAACATGTCGGCACCATACGTTCGCGAGCATCGACCCCTGGCTCTTGTCTTAAATCGTGTCGCCGTTGTTGCGATGGGCGTGCTGGTTGGCTGTGCGAGTTCTCCCGAGATGGAGGGAGTAGAGGAAGTCCCCGTTCCTCTCAACTGTTCGGTCGAGAGCCTCGACGCTCTAAGCCCCAGCGACATTGTCTTCGCGTTCGACAATTCGCTCTCGAGTCAGCATCCGTCTGGTTTTGACATTGACGGCGACGGAACGGTCGGAGAAATTAGATCGAGCGTGTTTACCGACCGCGGAGATTCTTGGTTGGGCGTCGAGGTCGAGGCGGCGCGAAAGTTGATCCGAAACACGGCAGCCCTCGATATACGCTTTTCGATAGTGACATTTGCGGATTCCCTGTTCGTTTCCCAGAGAGGTTCGTTATCACTTGCGGTTGGTTCGAGGGATGCCAAGGAGCGGGCGGGCTTGACCCGAAGTCGCGCGTCGCTTGAGTCAGCACTCGATCAGATCATGACTTTAGGAAGCGACGGGTCGCCGAACTTCTACGCCGGTGCGCGCCGAGCAAACCAAGTCCTGATTGAAGCGAAGAACCCGAAGCGGCGAAGAATTGTGATGTACTTTTCGGATACGCCTGGCCCGCTGTTTCTCGAATTAGGCAAGCCTCTCCGCGGCGGCATTGGAGTCGATGTTGCGCGCGCGACTGGTGAAGCAGAACGCAACGACATTACGTTCAACACATTTGGCCTCACCCAAAAGTCAGGTGCTTGGCGGGGCTACACCCTGGGGCTGATCGCTCAAATGACCGGGGGCACATACCACGCTGCGACCGACCCCACGCGCCTGTACTGCCATCTGGTCGATTCCCTGGTTGCGATGGGAAAACTCGACGATGAAGAAGGCAGCTCCCAAACCACTGGAGATAGCGCCTTAAGCAGGCCCTGATTTCGACGCGAAACACGATCGCGTAGCAGGGAACTCGAAAATAGAGAGCAGACGAAACCGGCGCGCGGCCGTTGCTACTTCTTGCCGCCGTACCGCCTGCGAAAGCGGTCGATCTTTCCGTCGGCATCGAGTTCGCGCATGGTGCCCGTCCAGAAAGGATGGCTGGCGGCCGAAATTTCGAGCTTGATGACGGGGATATTCTCCCCGTCGACGTCGCGAGTTTCTGCCGAGGTCATGGTGGAGCGGCTCGTCCATTCATCGCCGGAAGCGGAGTCGACGAAGATGACTTTGTGGTAGTCGGGATGCGTATCGGGCTTCATGTTTCCATTCCTAAATCTTGTGCTGAACTTTGGATCGCATCGAGCGAACCGCCGTGACTACGAACTGACGACCAGCTCGTCTTACGACCAGCTCGACTTATTACCAGCTCGACTTGCGAACGCCCGGCAATTGCCCACGGAGCGCTAGCTCACGAAGTGCGATGCGGGAGAGACCGAACTTGCGGTAGTAGGACTTTGAACGTCCCGAAACTTCGCAGCGTCGGTTGAGTCGGGTCGGGCACGAGTTGCGCGGAAGCTTGGCGAACTCGGCCTGAACTTCGAGCTTCTCTTCAACGGAAACGTTTCGGTCGTTCAACTTCTTGCGAAGTTCCTTCCGCTTTTCCGCGTACTTCTTGATAAGCTTCTTGCGCCGATTGTCTCGGATGATCTGCGATGTCTTCGCCACTTCACTACTCCGGTCGCCTGCTTCAACCAGCATCTTCGGTGCGCTGGCCGTCGGGCGGATAAAAATTTCGAGGACTCGAGGGTCGCCGCATGGGCCCCACCGAGAAGACGCGAGACCATAGACGGCTGCTGTTCGACCCGCAATAGATTGGCGAAATCCTTCTGGGTTCGGGCACGTAGGACTACAACCGTCAGGCCACGCCGAAGCTCGAATTCACTCGCCTGTTCGTTTTCTTCCGGCTGGAACACCGGTCGGGCCCGATCCACGTCCTTGGCCTGATCGAGGGGCCGGGTCCGTCGTTCGAGCCAGGATTCAGCCGATTTGTTCACATCGGGGGTCGCCCCGTCCTTTCCTGCCCCCTCCGCGTTCCCCCGTGGGGTCGCGCCTAGTCATTACCGACTTCGAATTCAAGGTCTCGCAGATTATGAAGGCAGCTCTCGGCCAGGGTTTTGAGAACGGGGGCCTGCGCTTCTTGTAAAGCGACGCGAATGACTATCCGCCGTACCTCGCAACGAAGTCTTCATTTGTTGGTTTGCCCCGATTGGCAATGCACTCGCGTGCGAGTTCGACGGTTTCGAGAGTCTCCTGTTTGCGGCAGATCGGTTGAGGCGTCGCGCGCTGCGGTTTCGAGTCTGCATAGGCGGTGGGCGACTTGTTCGTCGGCAGTGGTGTCGAAGGCGCGCAAATGGCGCGGGCCGAGGGAGATCGCGTCGTCCATTTTCATCCCCCTATCCAACCCTCTCACCTGCTCGACTGGGAGTTTCAACACCAACAATGGGGTGTCGAGCCTAAATCTCGCATTGTGCCCGAACGGCTTGAACCCTTGGGATGGACCTACCGATTTGCCCGGTGCTTTTGGAGGCGTGGGCTTTCGCCTGTTCTATATTGAGCAGCCTTTCGCGAACTGCCACGTTCTTGTGAGCCGATTCGCGCGTCATGTCTCACGATCGAACGCCGAGCGATCCGGCGTTTGCGAATCGAGAGAAACCCCGCACGCCGCGCGTTTGCCAGAGCGCAACAGTCGAGCGATCAAGAGCAAGGATCAAAGCAGCAGATGGGTCAAGACAAAGTTCGCGCCATCGATCCCAACGCGCTGGGAAAGCACTTCGAAGCAGAAGACGTCGAAAAGCGCTGGATCGCCGAATGGGAAGACCGCGGCATTTATCGCTGGGACCCGGATCGCCCACGCGACGAAACCTTCGTCATCGACACGCCGCCCCCGACCGCGTCGGGTTCACTGCACGTCGGCCATGTCTTTTCGTATACCCACACTGACGTGATGGCGCGCTACAAGCGTATGCTCGGCATGAATATCTACTACCCGATGGGCTGGGACGACAACGGCCTCCCGACCGAGCGCCGGGTGCAGAACTACTATCACGTGCGTTGCGACCCGCATTCGCCTTATGAAGAAAACCTCGAACTCAAAGAGGCGAGCGCCAAAGATCGCAAGAAGCCGGCGCGTTTGATTTCCCGGCGCAACTTCATTGAAACGTGTTACGGCCTCATCAACCAAGACGAAGAGTACTACCGCGAACTCTGGCGGCGGCTGGCGTTGTCGGTGGATTGGAAGCAGGAATACCAAACGATCGATGATCATTGTCGCGAGATCGCCCAGGCGTCTTTTCTCGACTTGCACGACAAGGGCGAGGTCTACACCAACGAAGCGCCGACCATGTGGGACGTCGACTTTCAATGTGCGGTGGCCCAAGCCGAAGTGATCGACAAGGACTTGCCCGGCGCGTACCACCATCTTGAATTCGCGGTTGAAGGAAGCGACGCGAATTTCACGATCGCGACCACGCGGCCAGAACTTTTGCCGGCGTGCGTCGGCGTAACGGCCCATCCCGAAGACGCGCGATACAAAGACTTATTCGGCAAACGCGCGGTGACCCCTCTGTTCCACGCGCCCGTACCCATCTTCCCGAGCGAATTGGCCGATCCCGAAAAGGGCACGGGCATACTGATGGTCTGCACTTTTGGTGATGCGACCGATGTCATTTGGTGGCGCGAACAAGGCCTCGCATCGAGGCAAATTATTGGGAAGAACGGTCGACTCGACCCGGTGACGTTCGGCACGCCCGAGTTTGTAAGCCTCAAGCCTGACGCGGCCAATGCCTACTACGCCGAAGTTGCGGGCAAGAACGTAAAGCAGGCGCAAAAGCGCATGGTTGAACTTCTCGCGGACCCGGAAGGCAGTGCCACGGGCAACGGCGCACCGCTGCGTTCGGAACCCGAAGCGATTCAGCACCCCGTGAAGTTCTTCGAAAAGGGCGACCGCCCGCTCGAATACTTGACCACGCGCCAATGGTTTGCGCGCTTGGTCGACAAGCGGGACGCAATGCTCGCTAAGGGCGACGAGATCCAGTGGCATCCACCACACATGAAGAACCGCTATCGCGACTGGACCGAAAACTTGAACCAGGATTGGTGCCTGAGTCGACAGCGTTACTTCGGTGTGTCGATCCCGGTTTGGTATCCACTCGATGCGGAGGGTATGCCGCAATACGACAATGTCGTTCTTGCCGATCGCGCGAGCTTGCCAGTCGATCCAATGACCGACACCGCACCTGGCTACGACGAATCGCAGCGAGACCAGCCCGGTGGGTTTGCGGGCGAAGCCGACATCTTCGACACGTGGTTTACGAGTTCCATGACGCCGCAGATCAGCTCGCATTGGAGCCTGGATGCGGAGCGCCACGCGAAGCTCTTTCCCGCAGACGTGCGCCCACAGGCCCACGAGATCATTCGCACCTGGGCGTTCTATACGATCGCCAAGGCGCTGCTTCACGAAGACACGAAGCCCTGGGAACATGTGATGATCTCCGGCTGGATCCTCGATCCGGATCGAAAGAAGATGAGCAAGAGCGTCGGCAACATTGTGACGCCCATCGACCTGCTCGAAAAATATTCGACGGATGCAGGGCGCTACTGGTCCGCGAGTGCGCGCCTTGGTGTCGATACTGCCTTTGACGAACAGGTTTGGAAGATCGGCAAACGCCTTGTCACCAAGCTCTTCAATGCGGGCAAGTTCGCGTTGGCACAGACAGGCGAAGTGCATCCGGTCCAAGCAGAACTCGACCGCGCATTCGTAGCCGAACTCAGCGGCTTGGTTGAACGCGTGACGGCGCATTTCGAGGACTGGAACTTCGCCCACGGTTTGCAAGAAACCGAAACCTTCTTCTGGACCCATTTCACGGACACTTACCTCGAACTCGCGAAGCCGCGTGCGCGCTGGTTCGAAGACGGTGCCACCGGTGACCAAGCTGCAGAAAGCGGGTCTGCAGTCGCCGCGCTTCGCCTTGGGTTCAACGTCTTGCTGCGCCTGTTCGCACCGGTGATGCCGTATGTCACCGAAGAGATTTGGTCATGGACATTTGCAGAAGAAACGGGCGAAGCGTCGATTCATACCGCGCCGTGGCCCAGTGCTTCGGACTTTGCGGGCATCGCGGCTCCCGATGACACCGAAAGCTTCGACCTCGCCGTCGCAGCATTGGCTTCGATCAACAAGGGCAAAACGGACAACGAGGTTTCGCTCGGTCGCGAGATAGAAACGCTTCACGTCTGTGCAAACGCCGGAACGCTCGCGCGCTTGGCCGTAGTGGAGAACGATGTCCTGGCGGCCGCGCGATGTCACGCCCACCAAAACAACGAAGATGCGGCGCTCGAAGACGGCGTCGTAGAAGCACGCGAAATGGTCTTCGCACCGAAGCCGGAGAAAAAGAAGAAGTAGCGATTCGGCTTCTTAGAAGTCATCTCCTAAGCCCTTCGGGCCCCTGACTCGGCCAGGGCTTATGACAAAACGGCTACTTCTTCCGTCGCTTTCGAACCAAGCCTTCTTGGGTGACGGACGCGATGCGCCTTCCATCGGTCGCATAGATCGCGCCGTGGATCAGCGCGCGACCCCCGTGCGACATCGGGCTGTTGGATGAATAAAGAAACCAGTCCGACAGGTCCGGGGGATGGTGGAGCCAGAAGCCGTGGTCGAGGCTTGTCACCATGGTGTCACCGCCGGGTGTTCGGCCCATTGGGCGCAGTGCGGTGCCGAGTAGTGTGCGGTCGCTTGCATGGACGAGGAGCGCGGTCCTGAGCAACGGGTCGTCGGGTTGTTCACCGTTGAGTCGCATCCAAACGTGTCGGGTCGGTTCGAGCTTCCGTGTCGGGTCGCCGTCGGTGTCGTCGAATACACGCATTTCCATCGTGCCCGTAACAAGTTTTTTCGGCGGCGGTTCCTTGAACCAGCGCGCGCGTACCTCCGACATCTCGGGCAAGCCGGCGGGGCCAACCGCGTCGGGCATGGGTTGTTGATGAGAGGGGCCGTCTTCGGGCACAGCGAAGCTGGCACTCAGGTTGAAGATGGCTTCGCCCGCTTGCATGGCAACCACACGACGCGTTGTGTACGAGCGTCCGTCGCGAATGCGGTCCACTGTGTAACGGATCGGTTTTCCATACCCGCCCGGTCGCAAGAAATACGCATGGAGTGAGTGGAGCGCCATTTTCGGAGCAACCGTCCGTCCTGCCGCAACGACGGACTGCGCGGCCACCAAACCGCCAAATAGGCGTCCCTTCCCCTGGCCTGGGTCTCCGACGAAAAAATCTCGATCAAGTTCTTCGAGGCCGAGACATTCGATCAACTCGGCGACGTTGTTCTCGACTCGTTGAGAGCGCGGGTTACGCGCGAGGTCGTTGTCTGTCACTGCAGCATCCTCTTTTCGCAGCTGGGCGCAGCGATTTCGCGCGGACGGCAGGTTAGAGGGCTTGGGCTCGAAGCGCCCGTCGAGCGAATGCGTATGGAGGAAGGTTCAGCCCGGGCCACGATATGTAAAGGGGCGCTCGCAAATAGGATTCGATCGGATGCACGCGGAGGATGAGAATGCCGCTAGGGCGTCACTTCAACGTCATCTTCCTTGCCTTCGTTACTGGCGATACGGTCGTGCTCTTCTAGGTCTTCCAGGGCCCAGCCCGAAGGCGGTCGGACGATCGCGTGATAAAGAGAAGCGATCGAGAGGTGCCACCAAACAAAGATCGGCACAATGCCGATCGCCGAGGCAATGCCGATGTAGCGCGCTAGAAGTGCGACGAGAAATAGCCCGACCAAACCGAGGGAGCAGATCCCCAGAAGTTGCCAGAAGCAGCTGCGACTCAGCTTGATACTTTCGATGATCGCCTGCGCGCCGCCAAGTTCGTCTTCCAGGAGCAGGAACGGAACAAAGCGAGTCGTGCAGTAAAAAAGCATGCCGGGAACGATCATCATTGCGGTGGCTCCAGAGCCGATCGCCATGATGAGCACACTGGCAAAGACAATCGATCCGTAGCGACCCGGGACGGCCAGTAAATGCTCGAAGTTCACTGAGCCGCTGCGCACTGTTCGTAGGTAGACGAATGCAGTGCCGAGTTCGAAGGGCGACGCAATGAGCGCGGTGAGGGCAGCCGTCAAGTAAGGGCCGCCGTCGTCTATGAGATACGCCAGCGAACCGCACACTCCCGTGATCATGGTGACGAGAAATTGCAGCACCAAGAGTGGGACGATGTCTCCGCGCAGGACGCGTAGCCCGTTCTGAATGGCGCCCATCATTGTGGGTTCTGGGATCGTTCCCGGTAGGATTGGGGTGCTCAAGTTGTGCGAAAACTCCGCGATGTCGCGATGAAATGAAAAGCTACAAAATAGAAGGTTGAGGCCGCTTCCCTCTACCGCTTGCTCGCAAGATAGGGGAAGTTACCTGCTGGTTCGGAGGATTGAAATGAAACCTCGCGCCTTGGCTCTACTTTCAGGAACCATCACCCTAGGTTTCGGATATTGGCTCGCCGAACATTCGCGGGACAGCCGAGAAATTTGGTTCAGCTTGGGCGCGTGGATCCTGGGTTTTTGGCTGGCGAGCAGCTTACTGTCAAATACTCCGCAATCAGCAGGTGCTTCCGACCCGGAAGACGCAGATGAAGACCAAGAAGAGAACGATGAAGAAGAATGGGACGAAGAAGAGTACGAATAGACGTCGCAACGCGGATGTATTTTTCCCCGCACCAGGTCGGAGACTCAACCCATGGCAATAGTCGGCCAAAAATTCGACCGCGGCGACGCTGACTTCGCGCGTAATGAGAGTTGGATGCGCGCCTTGGTGGATGACCTGCATGGCGAAGTGGCCCGCGTTGAACTCGGAGGCGGCGAAGTTGCTGTGGCCCGACATTTGTCTCGCGGAAAGCTGCTGCCGCGCGAGCGGATTCACGGACTGCTTGATCCCGGTTCTCCCTTTCTCGAACTTTCGCAACTCGCAGCTCATGATTTGTACGGGGGTGGCATCGCGTCCGCGGGAATCATCACCGGGGTCGGACGTGTCGCGGGGCGCGAATGCGTTGTGGTGTGCAATGACGCGACGGTCAAAGGGGGAACCTACTACCCGATTACGGTCAAGAAGCACCTGCGCGCACAAGAGATCGCCCAGCAAAACCAACTCCCCTGCATCTATCTCGTCGACTCCGGCGGGGCAAACCTGCCCAACCAGGCCGACGTCTTCCCGGATCGCGATCACTTTGGGCGTATCTTCTTCAATCAGGCACAGATGTCGGCGGCGGGGATCGCGCAGATCGCGGTGGTGATGGGGTCGTGCACGGCGGGCGGCGCCTACGTCCCCGCGATGGCCGACGAAAGCATCATCGTAAAAGACCAGGGCACGATCTTTCTCGGTGGTCCGCCGCTCGTGAAGGCGGCGACCGGCGAAGTTGTCTCGGCCGAAGACTTGGGTGGTGCAGATGTGCACACCCGAATTTCGGGGGTCGCGGACTATCTCGCACAAGATGATCGGCACGCGCTCTCGCTTGCGCGCGACGTAGTCGCGCATTTGAATCGTCCGGCGCCTTCCGGGGGGAGCCTGCGAGAGCCTCGGGACCCGCTATTCGACGCGGAAGACCTTGCCGGCATCATCCCTTCTGACACCCGCATTCCCTATGACGTGCGAGAAATCATTGCGCGCATCGTCGACGGGAGTGAGTTCGACGAATTCAAGGCGCGTTACGGTTCAACCTTGGTCACCGGTTTCGCCCACATTCATGGCATGCCGGTTGGCATCGTTGCGAACAACGGTGTGTTGTTTTCGGAGTCGGCGCTCAAGGGAGCGCACTTCGTCGAGCTTTGTTGTCAGCGCGATATCCCGCTCGTGTTCTTGCAGAACATCACTGGCTTCATGGTCGGCAAAAAGTATGAGGCGGGCGGCATCGCGAAAGACGGTGCCAAGATGGTGATGGCAGTCGCCTGCGCGAAGGTGCCGAAGTTTACGGTCGTGACCGGCGGCTCTTTTGGTGCCGGAAACTACGCGATGTGCGGACGATCCTATTCGCCGCGCTTCTTGTGGACCTGGCCTAACGCACGCATTTCGGTGATGGGCGGAGAGCAAGCCGCCAACGTGCTCGCGACGGTGAAGCGCGACGGCCTTGAAGCACGGGGCGAAAGCTGGAGCGCCGAAGAACAAGAAGCCTTCATGGCGCCGGTGCGCGACCAGTACGAACTCGAGGGTCACCCCTACTACGCGACTGCACGGATTTGGGATGACGGCATCATCGCACCGGCGCAGACCCGTCGCGTTCTTTCACTTGGCCTCGCGACCGCGCGCAACGCCCCCAGCGAGGAGACCCGCTTTGGCATCTTCCGTATGTAGTCCAGCGGCATGCGCGTCGAAAACATTGTTCGTCGTACACTGTTTATTGTTTTTGGAGGCTTGGTGGTAGCGTGAAAATCACAAAGCTCCTCGTCGCAAACCGCGGCGAAATCGCATGTCGTATTTTCGAAACAACGCGACGTCTAGGCATCACGGGCATCGCGGTCTATTCCGATGCCGACGCAAATGCCCGTCACGTGGAACGCGCCGACGTGGCTGTTCGCATCGGTCGCTCGCCCGCATCCGAGAGTTACCTCGACTTTGATGCGGTGTTGAGTGCCGCGCGCGAGAGCGGTGCCGACGCAGTTCATCCCGGTTATGGCTTCTTGTCCGAAAATGCCGACTTCGCACAAGCGTGTGTCGACGCCGGCTTCATCTTTGTGGGCCCGCGCCCCGAAACGATTCGTGACATGGCGGAGAAAGACCGCGCCAAGGTGCTGATGGAGGCCGCCGGTGTCGACGTCATACCGGGAGACAAGGGAAGCGATCAGAGCCCCGACGCGCTGCAGGCTGCTGGGCATAAAGTGGGTTACCCGCTGCTCATCAAAGCGGTGGCCGGGGGTGGCGGACGGGGCATGCGTGCCGTGCATGAGCCCGAAGGTTTCATGGCCGCTCTCGAAGCCGCGAAGCGCGAAGCCAAAGGAGCATTCGGAGACGAGCGTATGTTGCTCGAAAAGCTTCTGACTCCGACCCGTCATCTCGAAGTCCAGATCTTTGGCGACCAGGACGGGCACGTTGTGCATCTCTTTGAGCGCGACTGCTCGATCCAACGTCGGCACCAAAAGATCGTCGAGGAAGCGCCGGCACCATTTCTGACAGAAGCGTTACGGGCGCGGGTTGGCGGTGCTGCGGTCAAAGCCGCAAAGGCGATCGGGTACCAGGGAGCCGGGACGGTGGAGTTTCTGCTCGATGCGTCGCCGGGTGCAGACGCCTTCTATTTCATGGAGATGAACACCCGTCTTCAGGTCGAGCACCCTGTCACTGAAATGGTGACCGGGGTCGACCTGGTGGAATGGCAACTGCGCGTTGCATCCGGTGAACCGTTGCCACTCGCGCAAGACGAGATCGAGGTACGTGGCCATAGTATTGAGGTTCGGATCTGCGCCGAAGATCCGGCGAACGACTTTCTTCCGACCACCGGACGCATCGACTACTTGGGGGCGCCCACAGCAAAGCGCTCTTTGCGTATCGAAACAGGGGTTCGGCAGGGAGACGAAGTCTCGGTCTACTACGACTCGATGCTTGCCAAACTCGTCGTTTGGGGCAAAGACCGAGAGGCAGCGCGCACACGCTTGCATCGCGCGCTTGGCAGATTTCACGTTGCCGGCCTCGCAACCAATCTTTCCTTTCTCTCGCGCATCGTCGCGCACGATGGGTTTGCAAGCGGTGCGTTCGACAACAGGTTCGTCGAAGCCAATCAGCAAACTCTCCTCGGTGCGGGGGGCCTCGCGCCAGGCGAACTCCTCGCCGTTGTGAGTCTGGACAGCGTGCTGTCGCGTGCGCGTCGCAGTGAAGCGAGAGCGGCACGTGCTGGAGACCCCGGTTCGCCGTGGGCCGCTACTGACGCGTGGAGGCTCAATGCTGCTTCGACGGAAATCCTTCATTTCGTACTCGAAGGCGAACCGCGTGAAACCACCATTCGGAGGACCGGTGCCGAAAGCTACGTGGTGAATGTCGGTTCGGTTGAAGTCGTGGTTTCGGGAAGTTCGCGCAATTGGGACGAAGTAGATCAGGGACGTGCAACCGCCCACGAGTTCAGCGCGGTGATGGCGGGGCGTACGATTCGGGCGCGATCAGTCGCGCATGGGAACTCGCTCACGTTCTTCGTCGCGGGAGAGACGTATCGCCTTTCGTCCCGTGGCCTCGCCTCGTCCGCGGTAGAAGAGACCGTGAGCGCAGGGGCGGTGCTGACCCCCATGCCGGGAAAGATCATCGAAGTCCTTGTCGCCACGGGAGATTCCGTCGAATCAGGCCAGGCCATGGTTGTGCTTGAGGCGATGAAGATGGAGCACACGGTGCGCGCGAACGCAGCTGCCGTCATCGAAGAGATTTTGGTTGCAGCAGGGGACCAAGTGGACGACGGCGCGACGCTTCTAGTTTTGGCCGAGCCGTCCGAGGCGTCTGCCCGACAGAAGGCGCAAGCGCCCTAACGCGGATCCAATGCCGCTCCCTGCGTTGCGAAAGCTAGGGGTAGCCAGCTAGAGCGGTGCTTTCGCGCCTTGCCATCGACGCCTTGCCATCGACATTGTCTCGACATCGGGTCACGCACACCTTCTGCCGCGCCGTCGCCTAGCGCGCGCTAGTTGCTCGCTCCAAAAGAGCGGCGTACGGCAGCGGTAACCCCGGGAATGTCGATGGGTTTGCGCGCGATGGGTGACGGAGGTTCGTTTCGATCCAAGAACTTCGCAGCATCCCGCAGGCTTTTGACCGAACGCTTTACGCGGCCCTGCGTCAAATCAAAATTCGAGATTGCGGAGCGTGCAAGCCAAAGTCTCCGGAACCGTGTCAGCAGGGCGCTCTGCTTTTTGGCGAGTTCGAGAAGCTCCATTGCGAGACGCTTTCGTGCGCGAGCGTCCAGGCTCTTTGGTTTACGCCGCCAAGCGTTATAACGCCTACCGATGACAGCTTTGTCTACGGCATGGAGCGATGCATCCGCTGCGTACAGAAGCTCGCGCCAACTCGCGCGTTCGATCGCAAAGCAGTCCTTGGCGTCTTCGATTTCGTTGCGCACGCGTTCGAGCTTCTTCTGGGTACGTGCGAGCGCGCCCTGCTTGCAGCCCTCGATGAAGTAGCTCTCTTCGAGGGTGTCGAAGAACAGATACGCGAGAGGCGAGCCATTGAAGACCTTGAAGCCTACGCCGTGAATTGCACCAAGGGCTTTGTACAACCGGGCCACTGTGCCTCCACCGCTCTGGTCGCCGAACACGCGAGCACCAAATGCTCGGGCGAACGCGGTGTTGTCGCAGGCGCCCGACCAACTCTGCTGGGCAGTCACCGCGTATGCGAACCACGAATTGCCGAGTAGGTTGTAGTGGCCGAAGTCGCCCCAGTCCGTGGTAATTAAACCGAGCGCACCGTACTCGAGTCCCGCTTTGGCCCAGTTGCTGATGTTCACTGTGCTGTTTTCGACGCGTGGGAAAAGCGAGTTCCACGTTGACGTGCCCGGGCAGACGGCGAACTCGAGTTTGTTCTGTTGAAAGACTGAGACGCGGTCATAGCTGTATTCGGCTTCGTACCCCCAGTCGAGCATCACCATGTCTTTGGGGATCTCGCCGATGCGTTTGGGGTGGGCGTGGACGACGTCGGCCCAGATCATGGTGCGCTTACCGCTTCGTTGAGCCAGAGCGCGCAACGCGATGACATGTTCGAGGTAGAGGCCGCCCGGGCCAAGCTCTTCGCTTCGTTCTTTCGACTGTCCCTTGCCGAGGTCCCAAGGTTCGTCGCAGTTGGCGTTGAACAACCGTGAGCGAAAATTCGGTAGATACTCATCGTACATGTCTCGCAATAGTTCGAGGCTTTCTGGGCGTGTCGGTGCAATGGTCCAACCCACCTCAGTCTCTGCAAGGTCGCGATACTGCGGCAGCATCAGAATGTGGTCCATGTGTCCGAGTGACTGCAGGCAAGGGATCAACTCGACATGTCGTTCATGCGCATAAGCGTCCAACGTGCGCATGGTTTCGCCATCGAGGGGTGAATCGGTTGCGCCAATTTTGGGGTGACGCCGAAATCGAAAAGTGTGCTCGGTGTAGAGCATCAGCGTGTTGAGCTTAAGCTTGACAAGGACATCGACGAGACCGCACAAACTCTCGAAGGTGGGAACCTTGCCGCGAGACACGTCGAGCATGATGCCGCGCATCGCAAAGTCGGGTTCGTCTTCGATCACGCAGCCGGGAAGCGAGCCCCCAGGTTGAATGAGCTGAATCAGAGTTTCAACGGCGTAGCGAAGGCCCGAAGGGCCGCCGGCACGAACTTCAACGACGTCGTCTGAAACGATGATTCGGTAGCGATCGGATGTGGTCCCAGGTGCCCCACCGGTATGATCAAGTGCGACATGTCGACCCAGATCCGAGCGACGCAGGTGAACTTCAATGGGGAGGCGAACCTTGCACGTTCGCTCGATCGCGTCACGAAGCACGTGCGCAGATGCGCTGCTTGCTTCGTCTGCGCCCGGCGACAAAACGATCGGAATATTGCGCGCGAAGGCAAACGCACCGCGATCGTGTTGGACGGATTTCGGGGCTGGAAGCAGGTCGGGAAATTTTATCTTGCGGACGCCGCGCGCGGGGGGACGGCTTGTGCTTTTGGATCGTCCCGCACGATTCGTTTTTCCGGCCACGTGAGAAGTCTACCGTGAACGGATCGAAAATCGGGGAATGGAAGAGCGACTAAGGGATCGCCCAACGAAGCGCCTCTAAGCGTTGTTGATCAGCGAAGACAAACGCGCCCGGGTCGGCTCCTGACACCGAAGTGACAGGGGAGGGGTAGCCAACACGGGCGCGAATAAGGTCTTCGCCGTTTCCGTTGTTAGCTATATAAAGCAAATTTGATGCCATCGGCGATGGCTCGAAAATAAGGCCACTAAGAAATCTCTAAGTTATTGAAAACGAAATAGATTTACAGATCGACCCCATCGCCGACCTTCAGCCTCGCGCAGCCCGCGCGCAATAAGCAGTAGGCAAGTGACGCAAATTGCGTCCGGAAGATTACACGGATTGGAAAAAGGAAGTTTCGGGGTGCGCAATAGACCGGCAACAGTCAGATAGCCAGTACAGATTCCGCCCTACGCCCTGTATTCTACGCCTTCCGTCCTAGACGGTGTCAGACGAAATACTTCCCCGATGTCGCAGCAGCAGCAAAATTTTCGGCCAGGTGTGAGAGCTGCTGCATGTCGGCGTTGACGCAGTCGAGGCCATGTTCGAGAACGTACGCATAGCTTCGCTGGTACGGTGAGAAGTCAGACTTCATAAGCGGGTCGTCGTAGTACTCGTCAAATGCGCCCGGATTTCCCCAGCCCAAGAACTTACGACCGGCGAGAAAGCGTCCCGCCTTCATTCCGATGAGGCCGATACCGGCTTTGCGTGCTTCGGCGAGTTCGGCGTGCAAGTTCTTCATGGTTGGCGAGCCGGCGAGAATGCCCTTGTCCGCCCAGTCGTACCATCCAGCCGGAGTAATGGCGATTTGCGCGAGATCGTAGACTCCGGTCTTGGCCGCAGTTGCAAGCACGCGGCTTGCGTTCTGGTGGGTCGACAAACCAAGGTGTTTGAACTTGCCTGCTTGCTTGGCCTTCGAGGCAGCGTTGAGAATTTCGTGGCTGCCCACCAGGGCGGGGCTGTAGCTCGCCATTAGGTAGTAAGCGTCGACGTAATCGACGTCGAGTTCACGAAGGCTGCCGTCGAGCGCTTTGGTCCAGCTCGCTGCGGCGTGTCGTGCCTGGGCGGGACTTATCCGGTCGTTTGGCTCGACATCAAGCTCCGCGTAAGCCTTCGAAATCAAGAACACACGGCTGCGTACTTGCTTTAGAAACGGCGCCAAGTTTTTTTCGGCATCGTTGTAGTAGTCACGGAAGCCCACGTCGAAAACGTTGACCCCTGCGTCAAACGCCGCGTGGAGCAAGTCGTCCTTACGGCCGCGGGACAAAGCTGCGCCGCAACCAAATACCAGGCGACTGGCTGCGAAGCCTGTTCGTCCAAGAGTTCGTTGCGGCATTTCTGGCCAGCGGTCGATTGAGGCTACCGTGCGCGCGGCGTCCACCGCCGCCTTCACATTGCCGCTTCGCAACAGGGTCCTGCCGCCTACGCCTGCGACGGCGAGTGCCTTGAGAAAGTTTCTACGACCGGGACGGCCGGGACCTTGCGACGGGGATTGCATCAAGTCTCTCCTTGGAAGCGGCACGCGAATCTGCGAAGCGTAAAGGATCCCGCAGACGGTCGCTCCGGCGCAAGGCGCGAATTCGCCGGCCTCGGTACGGAACAAAGTCGCGTTGAAGTGCGTTCTTGCGTTGGCTGGTGAACTGATTTCGAGCTTTGAACGTCCTCGCCTTCTCTGCGATGGCCGGGTACTGTGTGCCCGGTCGCGCTGGGTCGCCCGCGCGCGCGAGTTTCGCCACCAGGCAACAGAAGGGACACCCCATTGACTCGCTCGTCCGAGGGCCTCACGCCAAACTATGATCCCGCCGCAAAGCTCGCCGAATCGACTTGCATCGCAATTTTCTGCGACTTCGATGGTACCTATTCGGTGCAGGACGTCGGGTCGAGCATTGCGCGTAAGTATCTCGGTGAGCGCCGCACGGAGCTTTGGGACCGGTACGAACAGGGCATCGTTGACGCTTGGGAATACAACGTCGAACTCTTTACGGGGTTCAAACTTCCACCCGCCGACCTTCACGCCTTTCTCGAAACGATCGACCTCGATCCCGGCGCGTGTGAGTTGCAAGCATGGTGCGCCGACAACAATGCTTCATTCCGAATTTTGTCCGACGGCTTTGACTACAACTTGGATTGGTTGCAGCGCCACAACGGCGTAACGTTCGACTACATGTGCAACCACCTTGAGTACACAGGCGTTGCGAAAGACCAATGGCAGATCGCCCCAGGTGGTCGCAATGCGAGCTGCGACTGTGGCACCGGGACATGCAAGAGCCAGATCATCCGAGCACAACGCAAACAACGCCCGGGGGCGTTCACCGTCCATATCGGTAACGGCCGGGTTTCGGACCTTTGCGGGGCCATCGAGGCCGACCTTGCTTTTGCCAAAGACAGCTTGGCTCCGGCACTGCAAGAGCGGAAGCAACCGTTCGAACCCTTCGAAACGCTTGTTGATGTCGTCGACCAGTTGAGCGCCCTCGTGAGCGAGGCTCAGGCGCTCCACGCGCGCTGATTCAGCGGATCCGCGCCCCCGCTCCCAATCCAAGCTAGTGTCCGCGCTCAGATTTTTGGGAGCCGAGTTTTGAGTGGTGTGAGTGTTGCAGTAATTGGTGCCGGCCTTGCCGGGCTGCGGACAGCTTCAGAGTTGTCGCGCGCTGGGTATGAAGTGACGGTTCTCGAAGGGCTTTCCGTTGTTGGCGGTAGCGCTGCAGGGTCGTTCCGGGATGGCTTTAGCCTCGACGGCACACTCCCGCTGGTTCGATCCTCCGACCGCTCACTCATTTCGTGGATCGAGCAAAGCGAGCTTTCCGCGTCGCTCTTGCCTCCACGCGCCTGTATCGATTCGCAAATCCATCGAGGCGAGATCGGGCCCATTGACACCAGCACGTTGTCGGATCTCGCGAAAATTCCTGGCGTGACGAACTGGGACAAGAAGCGCTTACTTCGACTGCCGCGTTTGATGGCGCGCTATCGCGGTCAACTTGACCCCGACCGCCCCGAGCTTGCGGCAGACCTCGACTACCGAAGCGCTCGAGACTTCGCCACGCTCTACCTCGGCAAGTCGGTTTGGGACTACTGGGTCTCGCCTGAAACGACGTCGCAGTATGCGAGCGATGAAATGGAACTCAGCCGTGTCGCTTTTTTGCTTTCCCGCATCACGTCGCGCGAAGGCAAAGTGGCTCTCGGCGTCATGCGTCAGGGTTTGTGGCAGCTAGCCGAACGCGCTGCGAGTAGCCTCAACGTGGTTCACGACGTGTGGGCGGACGAAGTCACGGAGCGAGGTGACGGTGGCTACCGGGTGCACTGCAGCTCCGGGCTTAAAGACGGCGATGCCCACGCACCGAAAAAGCTGCGCGCGATTGATGTCGATGCCGTCGTGGTCGCGACGTCGCCCGAAGCAGCAGGCGAGATTGCCGCCCCCGTTCTGGTCCCGGCCGAGCGCGACTACTTCGCTCGCTATCGCGGTGGGCCGTCTATGACCCTGGTTCTCGCGTTGTCGGCTCCACTCGCCCACTACGCGAAGTTCGTGCGCGTGCCCAAAGCCGAAGCGTCGACGATCGAATGTTATTTGTCGGAGTGCGGTGCAGCGGAAGGCCGCGCCCCGGACGGCAAAGGGCTTGTGATGATCCGTGCGAACGAGCGATTCGCAAGTGCGAATTCATCGGCCGCAGACGACGTCGTGGAAAAATCGCTCCTGACTTCATTCTCTCGGTTTCATCCCGAGGTTCGCGATCGCGTGGTATTTACCCGATTGCGCCGCACCCAAAACGGCAATCCGAACTTTCACGTAGGCGCGTATCGGGAACTTGCTCGCCTCGCGCGGGTGCAAAAAGACCGAGGTGCCGCCGGCCGCCGGATCTACTTCGCCGGCGATTATCTGATTGGCCCCGGACCCAATCAAGTAGTGTCGTCGGGAATGCGGGCCGCAGATGCGCTACGCGCGCACTTCGAGGGCTAAGGCGCTTTTCACCATATTCGCGCGCCTTTCGTCGCGTTGATCTTTGCGTGCATGGCCTCTGTGGTTCGGTTGTACGTATCGCGCTCAACTCCTTACGGCGCGTCTTTCGTGATGTTCAGATCGACCTTCGAGAGTCGAAACGGGTGGTGAAAGCCATTGTTGAACTGCGACTCGAAAGGGAAAGCGGGCCGAAGGTCGCACGCGGTGACGATGAATGGACCGAAGCGGTGCTGGACGAATTGGTGGCGTACCGGGAAGGGAATGGATCGCGGGCCTCAGGCCATCCGTTTTGGAGAGCAGTGCTCGAGTCGATGGTGTCTTTGACGCCGGAGGCCTGCGGCGTTGAGGCTCCGCACTGGATCACCTGCGCAGCACCGCGATTGTAACCCCGGTCCCGCCTTCGCCGCGCTCGCCAGTGCGGTGAGAGACAATGTGGGGAGACGCGGTGAAGAACTCGCGGACTGCGGTTCGAAGCGCACCGGTTCCCATGCCGTGAATCACGTGAAGCTGTTCGTTGCCGTCGCGCAGCCCCTGATCGAGCGCAGTTTCGAGTTCGTCGAGGGCTTCGTCGACGCGTCGGCCGCGCAGATCGCATTGCTGGGTTCCCCCCGCGACCGTGACTCCGGCGTCCTCCGGGTCTGCGCGTTCGAAGGACACCTTCGTTTCCGTTCGGGCATTGTCGTCGGACGGAGCGTTGCCCGACGCGGCGTATCGGACCTTTGAAGCATCGAGGTCGAGTTTTGCGGTCGCGATTTGGACAACCACGCGATCACGACGATCGGGTAGCGACTTTAGGGTTCCGCGCTGACCGCCGGGAACAATGACTTCGGTGCCGGGCTTCGCGCATCGCCAATCGATCGCCGAGCCAAGGACTTCTTCTTCATCCACGGCCGCCGACTCGCCCTTGGCCTGAGTGCGGCTTTCAAGGTTGAGCAAGCGCTCGCGCGCATGGGCGGCGCCGTGGGCGGCTTCGCGCGTGTTTGTCCCACCCGAGCGTTGTAGGCCGCGAATCACGGCAGCCACCTGTGCGTGGGCGTCTTTGAAAGTGGCGTCGAGTTCGATACGCATCGACTCGAAGAGTTTGTCTCGGCGTTCTTGCAACCGTTCGAGTTTGTGGAGGTACTTGTCGCGTGTGCTCTCCCCTTCTTTGCGCAACTTGCTGGCTTCTTGCTTTTCGCGTTCAAGGGTTGCGCGGCTATTGGCCAGCTCGCTCAACATGTTGTCGAGCTGGCGATCTTCACGGGCGAGTAACGCGTTTGCGCGTTCGAGGACTTCGGGTGCCATGCCCATTCGCGCGGCGACGGCAGTGGCTGAAGACACGCCTGCGGTTCCAGTGTGAAGCCTAAATGTCGGTGCGAGTGTGACCGGGTCGAACTCGACGCTTGCGTTGCAGAAGCGTTCGTCCACTTCGGCCATTTCTTTGAGCAGGTTGTAATGGGTCGTTACGATCACCCGTGCACCGCGTTCCGCGAGTTGTTCGAGGATCGCTTGGGCGAGAGCAGCGCCTTCGCTCGGGTCCGTACCCACACCGACTTCATCGAGGAGTGCGAGGGTGTTTTCGGAAGCCGCATCGACGATGCCGGCTAAGTTCACCATGTGGGCGGAAAAGGTTGAAAGACTTTCGCGCAGGTCCTGTCCATCGCCGATGTCGACGAGCAGCTGATCGACGAGATCCACCCGTGCACCGGGCTCGGCAGGAATGTGAAGTCCAAGTCGGATCATCACCGCGGCAAGCCCAACGGCTTTCATCGCGACCGTTTTTCCGCCTCCGTTGGGACCGGAGATGACAAGCACGGTATGTCGTTCGCCGAGTTCAACGTCGTTGGGCACTGCTTCGTCGCGGGGAAGCAACGGGTGGCGCAACCCCATCAAGCGAAAGCACCCGGCGCGTTCGACTTGGGGGACAGTGGCGTTCATGTCGATGGAGAGGTGCGCACGTGCAAACGCGAGGTCGATCTGCCCGATGGTCTCAATACTCGCACGCAGCGCGGGTCCGACCTGAGACACGGCTTGAGACAAACGCTGCATGACACGCTCGACTTCTCGAACGACCGTGAGCTCCGCTTGCTTGAGTCGGTTGTTGAGGTCGACCACAGCTTCGGGCTCGACAAAGATCGTGGTGCCCGAGCGCGATGCGTCGTGGACGATGCCTTTGACTTTGCTTCGCGCGTCGGAACGTACGGGCAACACATAACGATCGTTTCGCAGGGTGAAGTACGAGTCTGAGAGCGCGCCCTGGACATTGGTGTCTTGTAGGTATTGGCCCAGGCGTCGTTGCAGTTGTGAGCCGAGATCGCTCGCGTTGCGCCGCGCTTGTTTGAGTTCTGGAGATGCGGAGTCGCGAACTTCGCCAGAAGGCTCGAGACACGCGTCGATGTCCCGGGCGAGTCTTGGGTCGTTGTCGATCGTCGCCGAGAGGTCCGCAAGAAGCGGCGCCGCTTCTTTGCGTGCTGCGAGATATTTCACGACTCGTGCGACGGTCTCGATGCTCTTACTGACGTCGAGCAATTGATGACCGGTGAGCGTCCCACCCATTTCGGCTCGACGTAAACCGATTCGCAAGTCTGCGAACCCGTGCAGCGGCGGTGCTTCGCTTTCTTCAAGCAGATTGCGTGCCTGGCTGGTTTCGGCGAGTCGTTCGCGAACCCCAACCAGCGTACGTTCGAGTTCCGCGAGCGCGCAAGCGTCCGTTTCTGCGGCGCGCGCTTGGTCGAGATGAGTTCGTTCCTCATTGGAACTGCCGCGTGCTGAAGCTTCGTTTCTGTCTGGATCCGCGTGATTTTCGTCTTGCGAACCAAGTCGCAGGCGAGCTTGTGGCGTACTGCAATAGCGAAGTAGCTTTGCGACCACTTGTTGCCACTCAAGGCTTTCGAGGGTCTTCTGCGTAAGAAGGAAATCCACGATCCGATCCTAACCCGTATATACGACGGCTTCTGCGTAAGGCTTCGGTCGCAATCAACCGAAACACAACGTGATGGCGAGAAAAAGTCCGACAGAAGCGATCCTTGAATGCGCGCGTGACCTCGACCAACTCTCCGTTGGCGAGATCATAAAGCTCATCCACGCAGAAGACAGGGTTGCGCACGCTGCCGTCGGACAAGTCCTCGGGCCGATGTCCGACGCCGTCGACGTACTTGTCGCGTCTTTGGCTGGAGGCGGCACCTGGTACAACGTGGGTGCTGGCACGAGTGGACGCATCGGTGTCCTTGATGCCTCCGAAATTCCACCAACTTTTGGCCTGTCGCCGAAGCGGGTGCAAGGCTTGATCGCCGGGGGCGAGAAAGCGCTCCGCAACGCTGTTGAAGGCGCGGAAGACAATTTTGAGGCGGGGACCTGGGAAGTGCGGGAACGCGGGCTCGAAATGGGGGATGTCGTCGTCGCGATTTCTGCCAGCGGCACCACGCCATACGTTCTGGGCGCGATCGAAGCGGCCCATGAAGTGGGTGCCCGTAGCGTTGGCATTTGTTGCGACCCGAGTTCACCGCTCGCTGAAGCTGTCGAGATTTCAATTGCGCCCAGTGTAGGTCCCGAAGTCATCGCGGGTTCTACTCGAATGAAGGGCGGACTCGTGCAGAAGATGATTCTTCACTCCCTTTCAACGTCCACGATGGTGAAGTTGGGTCGCGTCAAGGGAAACCTGATGACGAACCTCTCGCCGGCAAACAACAAACTAAGGGAACGCGCGCTTCGAATCCTGACCGAACTGTCGGGACTCGAAACGGAGCAGGCTCAGCGTTTGCTTGACCAAAACGGTGGCTGCGTCGAAGCCGCGCTCCAAGTCGTGCGCAAAGAAGCGGTGTAGCGCGAGCAGGCTGCTAGAGCGCTCGCATCCCTGTGATGTGTTCACCCAAGATCAACGTGTGAATGTCGTGGGTGCCCTCATAGGTGCGCACCGTTTCGAGGTTCATCATGTGCCGCATTGACTGGTAGTCGTCCACGATGCCGTTGGCGCCGAGGAGATCGCGTGCCTCGCGAGCGATTTGAAGCGCGATGTCGACGTTGTTGCGTTTGATCATCGAGACCATCACGGGTTCGAGATTGCCGGCGTCTTTGATGCGGCCTACGTGAAGCGCCATCAACTGCGCCTTGGTGATTTCTGTGAGCATGTTGGCGAACTTTTGCTGTGTGAGCTGTTTGCTCGCAAGCGGACCACCCTGCACGATGCGGTCCTTCGAGTACTGGAGGGCTTCGTCGTAGCACGCCATGGCAGCGCCAATAACGCCCCATGCGATGCCGTAGCGCGCTTGGGTCAAGCAGCTCAGCGGTCCCGAGATTCCCTTTGCATTGGGGAGCCGGTTGGCTTCGGGGAGTTCAACGTCTTGCAAGAAGAGTTCGCTCGTGACGGAAGCGCGCAATGAAAACTTGCCCTTGATGTCCCGTGCCTCGAAGCCCGGGCGATCTTTTTCTACGAGAAAGCCGCGAACCCCGTCGTCGGTCATGGCCCAGATGATCGAGATGTCGGCGAGGGTGCCGTTGGTGATCCAGCGCTTGGTGCCGTTGAGTACCCAGCCGTCCCCCTTGCGTTCGGCGCGAGTCGCCATGCCGGTGACGAAGCTCCCGAAGTCGGGTTCGGTGAGACCAAAGCAGCCGATCTTCTCACCCGCCGCCATGCCGGGCAGCCATTCTTCTTTTTGTTCCTCACTCCCGTATTTGTGGATCGGGTACATGCAGAGCGAGCCTTGCACCGAGGCGAATGATCGAAGCCCTGAGTCACCGCGTTCGAGTTCTTGCATCAGCAGCCCGTAGGAGACGTTGTTCATCCCCGCGCAGCCGTAGCCTTTGAGGTTGGCGCCAAACATTCCGAGCTCGGCGATTTGGGACACCAACTCCATCGGAAAAGAGCCGTCCTGGCGCACGTGTTCGGTGAGCGTGGGGAGGAACTCGCGGCTCACCCAGTCGCGGACCGAATCGCGAACCATGCGTTCTTCGTCGCTGTAGTGATTGTCGTCGAGCTGAAGGAAGTCGGGGGATTGGTAAGCGGCCACGGGGGTCTCCAGGAAGGGGCGTTGCGTGAGCGGCGAATCCTAGCAGTCCGAAACCTGATATCGTTGCGGGGGAGATCAGGAACCCGGAGCGCGTCCGGCGGTATGCAGACGCAAAAAAGCCCGGGGGATCTGGGGTCCACCGGGCCTTTATGAGCGATGCCGCGGGCTTTTACGGGTGCGTCGACGCACCAGAGCGTGCCGATCGGCTCGCGAGACGACTGGTATTGAAACCGGTCAATTTCTTACGGGGCTGAGAGAGGCTCAGCTCTGGGCAGCTTTCTCGAGGGCGCGAACTTTGCGGGTGAGGCCGTTCACTTTGCGCTCGAGCTTCTTAACTTCGCTCATGGACGCGACGGGCATTCGGGACATGAACTCGTCCACCTGTGCCTCGATCTGCTTGACCATGTCAATGCGAAAGTCGTCCGCTGCCTTAATTGCCGGAACCTTGAGAAGCTGCTTCTGCACCTTCTCGGCTCGGGCCTGTGCGCGGTCTGCGAGTTCCTGACGGTTCTCGTTCGCGCGATCCTGGAGCTTCTGGAGCTCCTCGCCGGCGCTGCGGAAGCGCGCCTGCACATTCTCAAAACTCTCTTCGATGATGTTCTGTCGTTGGGCCATCTTGGTGCTCCTTAAAGTCTGCTTCGCGGCGGGGCGGTCGGGGCCTGCCCGTTGCGGTGAAGAATCTCGTCGCGACGCCATGCGTCATGCCTTGAACGGTTGCCAGGCGATTTCGCCTTTTCCCGCTTGAATTGGTTCTATCGGCTCGCGAACACCCGCATCTTAACACGGTGCGTCATTGCGTCAAGAGAGGCAATCAATATTTTAAGTCTATAATATTGAACGGCTATTTATGTTTTCCGGAACGAAATTCCAAAAAAAAAGACGCATTGCGCCAAAAAAGACGCAAGGCGGCAATAAGACGCGCTGCGGCATGGCGCCTAATAGCGAATCAGCGCGCTTGCCCAGGTGAAGCCCGAGCCGAAGGCCGTCATTGAAACGAGTTGCCCGGAGCTCAATTTGCCGTTCCGGGTGGCTTCCGCGAGGAGCATCGGGATCGATGCCGCGGAGCAGTTGCCGTACTTCTGGATGTTGTTGAAGACCTTCTCCGGCGGTATTTCCATGCGCGAGGAGACGGCTTCGTTGATCCGAAGGTTGGCTTGATGGAATAGAAACAGGTCGACGTCTTCGAGTTTGCAGCTCGCCGCGCCCAGCGTTTCGAGCAGGACCTCGGGCATGCGAGTGACCGCATGCTTGAACACATAGCGCCCTTCCATGTGGGGAAAGATGCGGCCGTCGTCGATCATCTCGTGGGTGAGTCGTCCGGGTGTGTTGGCAGACGAAGGGGCTTCGATCCAGAGCTTACGCGCGTGCTTTCCTTCGGCGTGCATACGTACTTCGAGGATGCTGGCCTCGGCACTTTCGTCGGGCTGCGCCTCGACGATCACTGCGCCTGCGCCGTCGCCAAAGATGACGCTGACATCCCTACCTCGGGTGCTGATGTCGAGGCCCGTGGAATGGACCTCACAGCCGATTACAAGCACGCGTTTGAATTTCCCGCTGATGACAAGCCCATCGGCGATATTCAGCGCATAAAGAAAACCGCTGCATTGCGCGCGCAAGTCGAGGCACGGGATCTCGCCCATGTCGAGTTCTTCGTGGATGAAGAACGAACTACCAGGGAAGTCGTGCTGTGACGAAAGCGTTGCGAGAAGCAGGCATTCGATGTCGTCCACTTCGAGGTTGGCTTGTTCAAGGGCTTGAAGGATCGCTTTGCGGCCAAGTTCCGCGGGAGATTGATCAGGCGTGATCCAACGCCGCTCCTTGATGCCGGTCCGCTGCTGAATCCATTCGTCGCTTGTTTCCATGCGCTTGGCGAGATCATCGTTGGTGATGACCTGTTCGGGCACGTACATGCCCGTACCCACGATTTTAGATCGCATCCCCATTCTTCACCCCCCTTCGACTTCTGCCGCAAGCCCTTCGATTAATCGCCGGTCGAACTCGGGCGAATCGGGCCCCCATAGTATTTCT
>Ga0115003_10000994_pt1 | contig 25266 bp, 30 predicted proteins | sample ArcticOcean_MG_C_7_FD_88736 | JGI IMG/M metagenome (GOLD analysis project Ga0115003, IMG submission 88736) | Marine microbial communities from western Arctic Ocean - ArcticOcean_MG_CB11_88 | ecosystem: Environmental > Aquatic > Marine > Oceanic | place: Arctic Ocean: Canada Basin | collected... | reverse complement strand
TGATTTTTTAGGAGATAGTGCTAATCGTATAGATTTTGAAGGTTTGAGAAAATTGAAATCAACTCGACCTATACTTAATATAGCCACCATCATGGGTACCATTATAAGTATTCCTAAAAAGGGGTTTCCTATTTTATGGACTACTCCAGGTTCTCCCAATTTGTTTAGCCATTTGAGGTTTACATTTGATGAAAAATAAAGCTACTAACAATGTATATGAAATCATCCTTCCCATTCGGTCGGCACACTTCATATACTAAACGTTAGCAAGCAAAGCTAAAACAGTAAATTAAATAAACCGTTTGCAACAATGGACACAGAAAACAATCACGAAAACAAGCCGACTGATAAACCAAAGCGGGCAGATGAATTTTCGGATGCAGCATTAAAGCCAAAAACGAATGAAGAGCAGAATGAAGGAAAACCTGCTAAAAAAATCAAAAGGCAAGCTACCGAAGAACAAAAAAGCCATCCCTTACATGGGGTGAAACTGGCTGAGATTTTAGAAAGTCTGGTAGACCATTATGGCTGGCCGTATCTGGCAAAGAAAGTCAATATCCGCTGTTTTATGTATAACCCAACAATGAAAGCAAGCCTCGGGTTTTTAAGAAAAATGACTTGGGCTAGAGAGCATGTAGAGGATATTTATATGGATATGTTGGAAAAAGGAGTTGATCCAAAAAGACAGGTTAAATAAAAACGCAGCTTATACCAAACGTTAGCTATCATTAATAATCTTAAATAGAACTTGATTATCCATTAAAAATGGTTATAATATTGGGAAACACAATATTCTATGATAGATACAAAGATCTTTGACTCTTTAAGTAAACCAAGTGAATTAGAAAAGAAAGAAATTATTAACTTTTTATATGATAACCTCGAGCAATATGGTGACCCTAAAAAAGATATTCAAAAAGCAATTGAATATTCAACAAAGGAAATCACATCTTTTGGTGGGTTCACAATGCTCATTACAGATGACAATAATATTGTTGGAATTACGGTAATTAACGAGACTGGAATGGGTGGCTTTATTCCAGAGAATATACTTGTTTACATTGCGACTCACAAAGAATATCGTGGCCAGGGATTAGGGAAAAAATTAATGCAAAAGGCCATTGACTATTGTAATGGTGATATTGCGCTTCATGTAGAAGCGAATAATCCCGCAAAATACCTCTATGAAAAACTTGGGTTTACAAATCCGTATTTAGAAATGAGATTAAAAAAATAATTTATGGCTGAGTTAATAATTCACACAAAAAAAATCCAAGATAATATCAAATATTTAAGTAACTATTTTGCATCTCATAATATTACTTGGAGCTTAATTACAAAAGTATTTTCTGGAGACAAAGAATTCCTAAAACATATACTTACAGATGACGTTATTAAAAAAATAAACTCTGTTGGAGATTCCAGATTAACGAGCTTGAAAAACTTGAAAGACGTAAATCCTGAAATGAAAACAATTTACATTAAACCTCCTGCAAAAATATATGCGGATGATATTGTAAAGTACGCTGATATTTCTTTAAATAGTTCCTATACCACAATTGTAGCTTTAAATAATGCCGCTAAAAAGGCCGATACCATTCATGAAATAATCATAATGGTAGAACTTGGTGAGTTACGAGAAGGTGTGAAAAGAACTGAACTAATGAACTTTTATGAAAGTGTTTTTCTACTTTCCAACATAGATGTTATTGGTATTGGATCTAATCTGGGGTGTATGTATGGCGTGGAACCATCTTATGACAAATTATTACAACTCTCACTTTATGAAGAATTAATTTCTGCTAAATTTAATAAGGATTTAAAATATGTTTCTGGAGGAACATCCATTACATTACCTCTTATTGAAAACAATACGATTCCTAAAGATATTAACCATTTCCGTGTTGGTGAAGCCGTTTTTTTTGGAACAAGCCCATTAGAGAATAAACAGTTTAAAGAACTTTCTGTAGATACGTTTGAATTTTGTGCCAATATAATTGAGCTTGAAGAAAAGAAAATTGTTCCTGATGGCGTAATTAGTCATGCCAATATTGGGCAAACTGCAGACTTTAAAGAAGAGGATGTTAATCAAACTTCAATTAAAGCTATTTTAGACTTTGGGTTATTAGATGTAGATCAAAACGATATTGAATTTATAGACGGGAATTTAGAATATGTTGGAATAACCTCCGATATGCTAGTTGTTGATATTGGTACAAATACCACAAAAGATGGGGAAAAGAAATATAGCATAGGAGACAAAATATATTTTAAACCAAATTACATGGCTGTTGCTAGACTATTGAACTCAAAATTCATTGATAAAAAATTTGAATAAAAGTAACGAAAGACATCATATTTGAGGTAAAGAATTAGATTGAAATAAAATTTAAACATGGAGCTAAATGATCATAATGTTCATTAAACTCTATTACTACTCATAGACAACAAAATAGGATGGATAAATTTGATTGGACACAATTTTCAAAACAAATTTATATTAACACCGATTTAAAGTCAGTGTACAATGCTTGGACAAAAAGTGAAGAGCTGGAAAAATGGTTTTTGTCAAAAGCTCGTTTTAAATCAAAAGACGGAAAAGAAATTTCCTTGTCCGAAAACATCAATTCTGAAACTACCTATAATTGGAGTTGGTTTGCACAGAATCACTATGAAGAAGGAATTGTAAAAGAAGTAAACGGTATAGATTATTTAGAATTTACATTCGCTGGTAATTGCAAAGTTCAAGTTCGATTCTCTAAAGAAAAAGAACAAACTCTTGTAGAGCTATCACAATCTGATATACCAATAGATAACAGTTCGAAAAAAAACATAAGACTTGGATGCGCTTCTGGCTGGACATTTTACTTGTTGAACTTAAAGTCTGTACTAGAAGGGGGAATTGATTTAAGAAACAAGGACACAGGACTTATTTACGTTATAAATAACTAAATAGTAATTAAAGATACCGTAATGCTTTAAATAGCAAATAGCTTGCTTAGTTGTTTGCGTAGGTTCTGTACAATTTAGAATTACCGCTTAAACATCAAATTGGTGTTCAATGTGACAAATTAAAAACAATCTTAACGTACTCTCTCGAAAGTTATGTTCAAGCTCTGCTCGTAGGTTAATAGTTTTTTACGCTCAAAGGTATTTACAAAAGCCATAGACAATCCTTCTCTACCAGCTCTTGCAGTACGCCCACTTCTGTGTGTGTAGTATTCCTCACTTTCAGGAAGCTCGTAGTGTACAACATAAGCGAGTTCGCTAATATCCAGTCCTCTTGCGGCAATATCGGTAGCAACTATTAATTGTAGATTTTCATTTTTAAAAGCACGCATAACCTTATCGCGTTCTTTTTGGTATAAATCACCGTGAATAGCATCGGTAGATATATTTTTAGCAATTAATTGTTTTGCTAAATTTTGTGTGGCTTTTTTGGTTTTGCAAAAAACGATTCCACGATTTTTGTGTTGTGTTTTAAGGAATTGCAACAAAACATGTAGTTTTTCATCATCGTCGCAAACAAAATACTTGTGTTGAATATTTTCGTTTACTCTTGACTTTCCACTCGTTTCAATTCTAGGTGCATCAGCAGCAAGGTGTTCGCTAATAATTTCTTTAATGGCATGTGGCATTGTAGCAGAAAACAACCATTTATTAGCATCTTCAGGAACAAATTCTAAAATCTGATTTAGTTCCTTTTTGAAACCCATACTAAGCATTTCATCAGCTTCGTCTAAAACAACAGTTTGCACCTTACTCAAGCTTAAAGCTTTACGTTTTAGTAGATCTATTAAACGTCCAGGAGTAGCAACCACAATATGTGTAGGTCTTCTAAGGGCGCTTATCTGACGATCAATTTTCTCTCCACCATAAACTGCTTCTGTGAAAATCTTATCAGAGAATTTAGTAAATCTAAATAGTTGTTTGGCAATTTGCTGTCCTAACTCGCGAGTAGGACAAAGAACAATGGCTTGAATTTCTTTTCTCTCAGCATCAACCATTTGAAGTAATGGCAAACCAAAAGCGGCAGTTTTCCCAGTACCTGTTTGCGCTTGAGCGATTAAATCGGTCTTTGTAGCCAACAATAATGGAATTGCAAGGTTTTGTATTTCTGAAGGTTTAGTGATATTTAAACCCTCTAATGCTTGTACAAAATCCTTCTGTATGCCTAATTCTTTAAAACTATTCAAAATGCCGCTTTTTTAGTTGCGGCAAAGGTAGTACAATACTATAGAATAAGATTTGTTTGTACCTAGTAATTAATACGTGATAAATTTCATTCATTAGGTTAATGGTATTGAAAATTCAAACATCATAAAACGATAAAAAAATTAACATCTTTTAGCATAGCTAAGCAATGTAAAACCATCAATAATTTAGTAATTTTGCAACAGAACAAAAAAATCCATTAATGAAGATTTTCTTATTAGTAGTAAGTTTATTTGCTACACAGCTAAGTACATTCGCACAAATAACTAGCAGTCCAGAAGCAAAAGTTATTTTAGACAAGGTAAGTGCTGCTACAGATGCTATGGAAGCTATACATATTGTATTTGAGTATAAACTCACCAATAAAGAAGAGAATATTTCTGACTCTAGCATGGGCGAATTAACCCTTAAGAAAGATCAGTATTTACTTTCTTTTATGGGATTATCGCAGATGAGCGACGGCGAAAATGTATGGACTATTTTAACAGATGACGAAGAAATACAAATAGCAGAAATAGATTTAGAAGATGAGAATGCCCTCACCCCTTCTAATCTATTAAAAATGTACGAAACAGGTTTTATGTATCAGCTGCAAGACAAGGTAGGAAACCTACAAATTATAGAGCTACTTCCTGAAAATCCAGCTGATGTAGATTATATAAAAATTGAGTTACTTATCGATACTTCGGTAAATCAAATTAAGAATTTAAAACAATTTGGTAAAAATGCTACCGAATCGGAATACATCATCAATAATTTTGCTCCGAGCATCATTTCTGATGAGGCGTTTATTTTCAAGGAAACGGACTATGTTGATTTTGAAATAATCGACTTGCGATAAATTCCTTTTATCTAGTCTAAACAAGAATCACATTTAGAATTCGGAGAAAAGAAAACATTTACTAAATTGACCCTTATTAAACCTACCTATTATGATAAATAAAAAAATTGAAGCAGCCTTAAATATGCAAATTGCTGCAGAAGCAAATTCATCAAATTTATATTTGTCGATGGCTTCATGGGCTGACACGCATGGTTATGAAGGGGTTTCAAACTTTTTCTATGGTCAGTCTGACGAAGAAAGACAGCATATGCTTAAATTGGTTAAATACGTAAACGAAAGAGGTGGTAAAGCACACATTTGTGCATTAAAAGAACCCTTAAAAGTTTTTGATTGTTTAACTCACGTTTTCCAAGACTTCTTAGATCATGAAGTTGAAGTTACTCGTTTAATAAATGAACTGGTACATAGTTGTTTAGAAAACAGAGATTATACCACACAGAATTTCTTACAATGGTATGTATCCGAACAAATTGAAGAAGAGGCTTTAGCACGTACTATTTTAGATAAGCTAAAACTTATTGGAAGCGATAAAGCTGGTTTATACTTATTCGATAGAGACATAAACCAATTAACTGTTACAAGTGCTGCTGCTCCTACAGTTGGAATATAAGTACTATTTATAGTATACAAAAAATGCCCTCGAAATTCGAGGGCATTTTTTTTGGGCTTTGCAATTAATTTATCTGTGTTAGCTGTATTAAAAACATTTGTGTAGTCCTTTTTGCTTGATCAAAAAGAACGCAAAAATCAAGGCTTACAAAATAGATTTCTCCTACTCTTGTATATGATAAATGCGGTTGTGTGATCTCCTCATAAAATCGGAGCTTCCCAATCTTATTAAATATCTACTGCCATTATAAAAAATCTCTTTTGAATGCCGTCAAAAAAAACAAATGCTTCTAGATTTTGACTAGAAGCATTTGATAATATTATATATAACTACCAGTTAATTAAGAAAATTTGAATCTTTAATTTGATTAAATACACTTAAAGTAATCGAAGGGCTCTAAACAATCGGTACACGTATAAAGAGACTTACACGCTGTAGAACCAAACATACTTTTAATTTCAGTATTGGTAGACTTACACTGTGGGCAAGCTACATCTTCCTCGTTTAACATTCCCTTTTTAGAACTTGCTTTTCCCACAGGAGGAGCAATACCAAAAACCCTCAATTTCTCTTTGGTTTCATCATTCATCCAATCTGTAGTCCAAGCGGGTTTATATACTAGGGTAACCACCGTATTAACAAAACCATTTTCGGCTAATTTCTCCTTCACCATAGAGTCTATCATATCCATTGCAGGACAGCCACTATAAGTAGGACAAAGAAAAACCTCTACTCCATCATAATGTATTTCTACATCTCTAATCATCCCCATTTCTATGATGTTTACCACAGGGATTTCAGGATCTGGAACCTCAGCTAAAAGCTGATATACCTTTTCTTTAGGACTTAAGTCGATCATAGTATATTGCTACCACTTAGCATCGGGGTAAGCCCTTTGCAAGTATTGCATCTCGGTAAGTAAATACCCTAAATATTCTGTATGAATCCCTTTTTTACTTCCGGTAGTCATATAGATATCTTTTGGTGTAGTAAGAGTCGATTCGGTAAATCTAGCTGTAATATGTTCCATCAAGAAAGCTTTCATCTCTATACCTGTAGGAGCATAAAAAGCTTTTTGAGCCATCAAGTCTATTTCATCTTCTTCGTATAACTCACCTACAAACATCCACAATTCATTAATTGCTGTTTGTGCACGTTCGTGACTCTCTTCTGTACCATCGCCAAGGCGTTTTAACCACATTGAGAAATGACGTTCGTGATAGGTTAATTCTTTTAATGCTTTAAGTGCAATTCCCGAAAGAGTTTCATCTTCTACCTTAGCTAAAACCTGGTAGGTTTTTAATAAGTATAAAGACATAATATACTGACGAACAATTACAAAAGCGAAGTCTGTATTAGGTTGTTCAGTAAGCATGAAATTATAAAACTCACGCTCTGGCCTTCTAAAAGCAATATCATCTGCTGTACGAGAACCACCTTCTAATTTAGCACCATAAATTAACAATGCTTCAGCCTGGCCAAGTAAGTCTAAACCTAGATTTATTTGCGCGATGTCTTCTTCTAAAAAAGGACCGTTACTACACAATTCAGACTGGCGGTGAGCCATAATTAAACAGTGGTCACCTAGTCTGATGCAAAATTTAGATAAATTTAAATTATCCATCCTTACATGTTTTTTAGCCCATCGGGAAGTTCATAAAAAGTAGGATGACGATATACTTTATCGTCTGAAGGATGGAAAAAGCTAGCATCGTCTGCAGAATCTACAGCAACGATAGCATCTGCAGGAACTACCCACATACCTCTACCTTCGGCTCTACGCGTATATAAATCGCGTGCATTCTGAATGGCCATTTCTTTGTCGTAAGCATGTACCGAACCAAAATGCTTAAAAGGAAGCCCCTTTTTAGTTTGAATAAATACTTCCCACAATTGCCCTTGCGTATCTTTTACTTCGCTCATCTTTTATTTCTTTGATTGTTTTTGGGCATAAGCTGCTGCAGCTTTACGAACCCATTCGCCATCGGTATGTGCTTTTTTGTGGTGTTTTAAGCGTTTGATATTACAAGGGCCACCGCCCTTTATAACTGCCCAAAACTCATCCCAATCGATCTCACCAAAATCGTAAGACTTCTCTTCTTCGTTCCACTTTAAATCTTTATCTGGAATAGTAAGTCCTATTAACTCTGCCTGAGAAACAGTTTTATCGACAAAACGCTTTCTCAATACATCGTTAGATTCTCTTTTAATTTTCCATTTCATAGCGTTTCCAGATCTTGGAGAATCGCTATCGTGAGGACCAAACATCATTAATGAAGGCCACCAAAAACGATTCAATGCATCCTGAGCCATCTCTCTTTGCTCTGTAGTTCCAGAAGCCATAGTAGCCATGATTTCGTAGCCTTGACGTTGGTGGAAACTTTCTTCTTTACAAATCTTTACCATTGCTCTGGCATAGGGTCCGTAAGAGGTTTTTTGAAGCGATACCTGATTGGTAATCGCTGCACCATCTACCAACCAGCCAATAGCACCCATGTCTGCCCATGTAAGTGCAGGATAGTTAAAAATACTAGCATACTTAGCTTTACCTTGGTGAAGCTTTTCTATAAGCTCATCTCTGGTAATACCTAAGGTTTCGGTTGCACTGTATAAATACAAACCGTGTCCAGCCTCATCTTGCACCTTCGCCAAAAGAATTTTCTTAGCTCTTAAACTAGGAGCTCTAGTAATCCAATTTCCTTCTGGTTGCATTCCTATAACTTCGGAATGTGCATGTTGCGACATTTGTCTGATAAGATGCTTTCGATATTCCTCGGGCATACTATCGCGCGGTTCTATCTTGTCGTTTGCATCAATTCGTTCTTGAAAAAGAACATCTAATTCTTCTGCTCCCATCTGTTTTAGTCTTCGTGTTCGTGCCCCCAAGTATCCAATTCTTCTTTTGTCCATAATTCTGGGAAAAAGATTCTTTTTTGATACTTCGGATGCATGTATTTTTTCCAAGGCGACCCTCCAGTTGCTGCAACTGGCTTCCCACTAGATTCTAGGTAGTGTTCGGCAGTGCGGTAATGAGTCATCGTCCATTTAATATTTATCTTATTGTCTAAAGCTTTCATCGCTTTAATCAATTTAGGACTCTTTTTATCTTCCTCGTTTAGAGAATTAAAAACAGCTCTTAAATTTTTTGTTTCGTATTCTTTGGCTGTATCAAGAAGTTCTTTACTATACTTCTCTTCGAACATAGAAAGCATTAAAGATTTCTCGCCTGTTTTATGATTCTTACCTGCAGCATGCCAATAAAGGTTATCTATTTTAGATTGAAGCCCCACAAACTCATCTGCTTTATGCTTATAACGAGCATCAATTAGATTGTTTAAGTCTGTACAAGCAATTTCTATTTTACGGTACTGTACCGATTGGAAGCCACTTGCTGGAGTAAGGGCATCTCTAAATTTCATATACTGCTCTACTTCCATTCCATATTTCATAATGGCAAAAGAAGAAATAAGCACATCGAAATAACGATTTATACGTCCTAAACGGTTTACAAAGAAATCGAGTTCTATATTTTCTGCATTGGCAACTTGCTCAATTTCAGAAAGAATCATTTTAAAAAGCAATTCATTTACTTGATGATACATGATAAACACGCTCTCATCTGGAATATCAGTCTTAGGTTTTTGTAAAGCTAATAAAGTATCAACCTCACAGTAATCCCAATAATTTACTGGTTTTGCGTAGCGCATACCCGATAAATAGGTATCAGGATTTTCTCCTAAGTCTTTGTATTTACTATTGATTTCTTCAATCAAATCTTTCTGACTCATAAAAGTATATTCTTTTAAAACTAAAAAAATGCAAACTCAAAAATACATATTATTAAGCAAACAAATTTATGATTTTTATCACAAGGAGACTCTACTGATTTCTTAAATAATGATTCAAAAAAAGCTATCTTCTTTGAGCTGTTATTCTGAGCATAATAATCTTAATTGTACTAAAGTAGAGAATCTAAGTTCTCTAATCCAATAAGCTTATCACTAGTAAAACCTTCAGCATAGGATACACCAATTAATCTACCCAAATCTGAAGCTCTATACGAAACACTATCTATAAATTGTTGAGACGAAATAGGGGTTTCTTTTTCATGTGAAGCAGGATCGAAAAACTGTGATTTATATGCCTTTGCAGCCAAAACCTTTCTTTCAATTTCTTCAGAAATATCAATTACAAAATCAGGTTTTATAGGCTTCCACTGTATGTAATGTAATACTTGTGTAGGTCGCCAAGCTTCCTGCTCCTGATTCTTGATACTTGTTTTTATTTTTGGTAATCCTGCTAAAAAACAAGCTGTAGAAACTAAACTCGCAGAACGAGAATGGTCTGGATGTCTATCGTCTATAGCATTACACAATACTATTTTTGGCTGGTACTCACGTATTTTCCTAACCAATTCTAGCTGGTATTCTTTATTGTCTGCTGAAACAAAGCCATCTTCAAAATTCAGATTCTCTCTAAATTTCAAGCCTAATATTTGTGCAGCATCTATAGCTTCTTGCGCTCTAATTTCTGCAGAACCTCTAGTACCTAATTCACCTTGTGTTAAATCTAAAGCCCCTACAGAGAAACCCAATTTAATATGTTTTACAATAGTACCGGCGCATCCCAACTCTATATCGTCGGGATGTACACCAATAGCTAATATGTCAATTTTATTAATCATTCATCAATTTCTTGTAACGAATTCTTTTTGGTTCCGAAATACCTAAACGCTTAAGTTTATTCTCTTCGTAGTCTGAGTAAGAACCTTCGAAATACTTCACTTCAGAATCACCTTCGAAAGCAAGAATATGTGTACAAACTCTGTCTAAGAACCATCTATCGTGAGATATAATAACCGCACAACCTGCAAAATTCTCTAAACCTTCTTCTAAGGCTCTAAGTGTATTCACATCTAAATCGTTGGTAGGCTCATCCAATAGCAATACGTTTCCTTCTTGCTTTAAAGCCATAGCTAGATGCAAACGGTTACGCTCACCACCAGAAAGAACTTTCACTTTTTTGTTTTGATCTTGTCCGCTAAAATTGAAACGAGAAACGTAAGCTCTAGAATTAAGCTTTACACCACCCATTTCCATGCTATCGAGTCCATCAGTAATGTTTTCGAATACTGTTTTTTCTGAATCAATCGATTTATGATCTTGGTCTACGTAAGAAACTTTTACTGTTTCACCAACCTCAAAAGTTCCTAAATCTGGAGTTTCTAATCCCATAATCATACGGAACATAGTGGTTTTACCAGCACCGTTAGGCCCAATAATACCAACAATCCCTGCAGGAGGTAAACTGAAATTTAAATCTCCATAAAGTAATTTACCGTCAAAACCTTTACTTACATTTTTAGCTTCAATTACATTGGTACCCAAACGAGGACCTGAAGGAATAAAGATTTCTAATTTCTGTTCCTTATCCTTGGTTTCTTGCGCAAGTAATTGCTGATAATTATTTAAACGCGCCTTGCTTTTAGCATGACGTGCTTTTGGTGCCATACGTACCCAATCGAGTTCGCGTTGCAATGTTTTTTGTCTCTTAGAATCTTGTTTGTCTTCTTGAGCTAATCTTTTGGTTTTTTGCTCTAACCAAGTAGAATAGTTCCCTTTCCAAGGAATACCTTCTCCTCTATCTAATTCAAGAATCCATCCTGCAACATTATCCAAGAAATATCTATCGTGGGTAATTGCAATTACGGTTCCTTTATACTGCTGTAAGTGTATTTCTAACCATTGTACAGACTCCGCATCCAAGTGATTGGTAGGTTCATCTAATAGTAATACATCTGGCGCTTTTAATAATAATCTACAAAGAGCAACACGTCTGCGTTCACCACCAGAAAGGTTTTTCACGAGTTCATCACCATCGGGAGTTCTAAGAGCGTCCATTGCTCTTTCGAGTTTACTATCTAATTCCCAAGCACCTTTGGCATCAATAATATCTTGTAATTCTCCTTGACGGTCGATTAGCTTTTGAAAAGCATCGGGGTCGTCCATTACATCAGGCTCACCAAATTTATCGTTAATAGTATTAAACTCATCTAATACATCAATGATGTCTTGCACCCCTTCACGCACAATTTCCATCACCGTTTTAGTGTCATCTAATATTGGCTCTTGCTCAAGTAAACCGAGAGAAAAATCCTTATCAGAATATACTTCACCTTTAAAGTCTTTGTCTACCCCAGCTATAATATTCAACAAGGTAGATTTACCCGAACCGTTTAAACCGATAATTCCGATTTTCGCTCCGTAAAAGAAGGATAGGTTAATGTTTTTTATAATTTGTTTCCCACTTGGAATAAGCTTAGAAACTTTGTGCATTCCAAAAATGACTTTTTTATCGTCTGACATAGTGTATCGAGTAGTTAATATAGTTTGCAAATTTAAACTAAAATTCCTTAAAAAGTAAAACTCCCAGCATAAAGCAAGGAGCAAAACCAAAACAACATTAAAAAGTAAAAAACAATTAAATTAAAAGAGAATTCACCAAGGTATCAACCTGTATATACAAACCGGCATTTCTTTCGAAATCTCGACTTGCTTTAAAAATATCCTCAGAGTTAATTAGAATTTCGCAATCTTCAAATCTAGAAAATTCCGACACTTCTTCAACCGATTTGTGTAGACAGGAAGCTGAACCATCAGGCCCTAAAACTTCAAAATTAGTAAAGGTGTTTTCGGAGGGATCGAGGAATAAATTTTCGATATTTCTTATCAATTGCCCTACCGTCATTTTAGCTGAAATTTGAACTTTCCGTACCATAAACAAAACTATTTAAATGAATACTCTATAAAATCAGGGGCGATTAAATATAGAACTATTTTTTTAAAACTCCAAAAGGTACTTACACCCTAATTTTAGGGTCGAGTAAATAATAGAGTAAATCTGTAAAAATGGTGATGATAACAAAACAGATAGAAAGCGTTAAAACAGCTCCCATTACCACAGGTAAATCGAGGTAATTAAGTGCATACACAATTTCTTTTCCAAGTCCGTTCCATCCGAAAATAAACTCCACAAAAACTGCACCAGCCAACATTGAAGCTAACCAACCAGATGCGGAAGTTACTACAGGGTTTAGTGCATTTGGCAAGGCATGAACAAACAAAACCCTAAAAGAAGACAAGCCTTTTGCTTTTGCAGTTCGTATATAATCTTCTCCTAAAGTATCGAGTATTGAATTTCTGGTTAATTGCATTACCACTGCTAAAGGACGAATACCTAAAGTTATAGCTGGTAGAATTAAATTCTTTAATACTAAGGACTCTCCACTACCGTAATCATCTACTTCATACAAACTCCCCGTCATAGATAGTCCTGTGTATTCCTGGTAAATAAACCCAAAAACCCAAGCTATTAAAATCGCAGAGAAAAAAGAAGGTAATGCCATACCAAAAACGGCAATACTTGAGAGAAATTGATCTATAAATTTATGCTGATGCACTGCACTAAATACACCTAAAGAAATCCCTAGAACCATTGCAATAAACATCGCAGTAATTGCTAAGATAAAAGTATTGGGTAAGGTATTGGCTATAATAGAACTTACAGAAACTCCTTTGCGAACAAAAGATTCTCTTAGATAAGGTGCTTTTAAAACAATGCTATAGGCATCGAAACTAAAAGTGGCTGCTACAGAATAGGGATGGTTAGACAGATTAGTAAAGTCATCAGAGTTATTCCCGTGAAGTGATAAAGGAGATAGATCGTTAATAAAATAAGAATATTGTGTAGCAACAGGTTTATCGAATCCGTACTTTTTTTGAATCACCAATCGCATTTCTTCGTTATCCCTTTGTCCAAGCATCATCCTAGAAGGATCGCCTGGAAGAATAGAAAACAAACAAAAAACTAAACTCGCCACACCCCACATTACTAGTATTGTATAAGCGAGTTTATTTACGATAGATTTTAGCAATTTACTTTAGGTATTTAGCTCTTAACACTTCTGAAGACGGAAAATCGTTGTGATGCCATTTACCTACAATTGTTCCCTCTTGTAACCACAACATACTTGGGTTAGAACGGATAATTGTTTTTAAAGTAGTTTCATCGGTAAAGTAGAAAGGAAACGAAACTTCAGCTTGCTCCATAACCTTCAACATTTGAGATTCTGTAGTAGCTGACATTGCTATTAGAGACACATTTTCTTCGCCTAAAGAATTCATAAGACTTTGCACCTTCTGAAGTCCCTTACTATCAGATTTCGTTAAATCGTACATTACAAATAATACTGCATTTTTAGCAGACAAAATAGAATCTGTTATATCTCCTAATTCATCCGACTCAATAGAGAAATCGTGTATTGGAGGATGATCACCTTCAACTAATAATATGGTTTCTCGATCTACAAAAGTAGCTCCTTCAATTTCCCATGGTTTATCCTCAGTAGAATATTCATTTACCACACCATCAACCTCATACATCCATACATCTTCATATACATCAGCAATAGCATCATCTGGTAAAACCATGTCGTTTGCAATATTTTTACCAATGGCATAAGGTCTATAATCTCTTATAGGAAGATGCGAATAAGTATGGTACGAAAATGCAATACAGGTTATAAGGGTAAGTGTGGCTAAAGCCCACTCTCTAATTTCTTTAACTAAAATTTTATTTACCAATCCCACTAATAAGAATAAAACGATGGTAAAATATACTGGGAACATCCAATCGAGAACGAAATAAGAAAACAAGCCTATTAATATAAGTGCAGCAGGTAATACCTTCAAGTTTTCTTTTTTAGTTTGATACTTCACTTTACTGTGAAAAGCAACAATAATAAATATAAGAATACTCAACACTACATCTTTGGTAAACGATTCCCAAGGAGTTAATTTAATCGCGTCGCCAAAACATCCACAGTCTGTAACCTTATTAAAATAAGCGGAGTAAAATGTTAAGCCATCAAAAAACAGAATCATGGCCAATAAAGAAAAAGCCGTTAAACGCATTTTTGCTCCAACCAAAACTGCCAAACCAAGCAGTATTTCAGAAATACAAATAAATACCGCCAAGGGTAAAGTATAATCCAACATGAAAGGCAGATCGAGAACATCGGCTGCAAAATAATCGTGGAGTTTAAAGGAAAACCCTACAGCGTCGTTAGCTTTTATTAAACCCGAAACAATAAATAAGAACCCTACAAGGGTACGAGCAATGGTGGTTAGTTTTTGCATGTTATTCTCCTTCTAAATGAATTAAAGCGAAGACCGCATAGTTTACCATATCGAAATAATTGGCATCTATACCCTCGCTTACTAAAGTTTTCCCTTTGTTGTCTTCTATTTGCTTTACTCGCAAAAGTTTTTGAAGGATTAAGTCGGTTAGAGAACTCACTCTCATCTCTCTCCAAGCTTCACCATAATCGTGGTTTTTAGCTTCCATTAACTCTTTCGATTCTTTAGCAAAGTGGGTGTATGCTTTTACAGCTTGTGCCACATTTAAGTCAGGTTGTTCAACAACCCCTTTATCGAGCTGAATTAAAGCCATAATAGAATAGTTTAAGATTCCGATAAACTCAGAAGCGATCCCTTCGTCTATCATCTGCACACCTTTATTTTCGATACTTCTTATACGTTGAGCTTTAATAAAAATTTGATCTGTAAGAGAAGGTAAACGCAAAATTCGCCATGCACTACCATAGTCTTTCATTTTATTTTCGAAAAGCGAAGAGCATTTTTCAATGACCTGATCGTATTGTTGTGAGGTTTTACTCATTATAATTGAATCTGTAGAAGAATTATTTTTACTTTTGATGCTAAAGTAATCGTTTCTTTATTTAAAAAAAAATTCTGTGAAAAGAACAGTCAATTGTAAGGGAAATTTAATTGATTTAAGCATTCCAAAAGTTATGGGAATCTTAAATTTCACCCCCGATTCTTTTTATTCTGAAAGTAGAGCTCTAGAAGACAAGGCTTTATTAGACAAAATTGAATTAATGGTCTTGGAAGGTGCTACTTTTATAGATATTGGCGCGTACTCCTCTAGACCTGGAGCTGCTTTTGTTAGTCAAGAAGAGGAAAAAAAACGCTTACTCCCATCCTTAGAGTTACTAATTAAAGAGTTTCCTGAGCTTCTCATTTCGGTAGATACTTTTCGTTCTGCAATAGCATCAGAAGCTATAGACATTGGAGCTTGTATGGTAAACGATATTTCGGCTGGCAATTTAGACCAAGACATGTTTGCTTTAATAGCACAAAAACAAGTTCCCTATATACTAATGCATATGCGAGGAACTCCTAAAACAATGTCTAGTCTAAACAACTACGACAATTTAATACTAGACACGATTACCGAACTGCAACAAAAAGTAAATACACTTACCAATTTAGGTGTAAACGACCTAATATTAGATCCTGGATTGGGATTTTCGAAAGACTTAAAACAGAATTATGAAATTGTAAAACACTTAAAAAGTTTCGAAACTTTAGGACACCCAATACTTATAGGAGCTTCGCGTAAGTCAATGATTTACAAAGCCCTGAGCATACTTCCAGAAGAAGCATTAAACGGTAGCACGGTTATACACACTGCTAGTTTGCTAAATGGTGCTTCTATACTTAGAGTACACGATGTTAAAGCTGCGGTAGAAGCAGTAAAAATTACTAACTTGTTGAAAAATTAGACTTTGGGATTTTTAGATTTCGACTTATTAGATTTACTCGATATTATTCTGGTAACCGCACTACTTAATCAACTTTACAAACTGGTGCAAGGTACTGTAGCTATAAAGATTTTTATTGGGCTTGCAGCAACATATTTGTTTTGGAAATTAGTTGGAGCCCTTCAAATGGAAGTGCTAAGTGAAATTTTAGGACAATTTATTGGTGTAGGAGTCCTGGCAGTTATTATTGTGTTTCAACAAGAAATAAGGAAGTTTTTATTAATGATTGGAACCACTAATTTCACTTCTAAAGGTGATTTTTTTAATTGGATAGCGAAACCTCAAAAATCAGTTTCATTAAATATAAACGCACTACAAGAATCGTTTAGTAGTATGTCTAAAACCAAAACTGGTGCTTTAATTATTATTAGTCGAAATACCGAATTAGGTTCCTACGAAAGTACTGGTGAGAAAATAAATGCCAATGTTGGAGTAGGAATATTAGAAAGTATTTTCTTTAAAAACAGTCCTCTACACGATGGTGCCGTAATAATACGGAAAAATGAAATTATAGCTGCTCGATGTGTACTTCCAGTATCCGAATTAGTTAATTTGCCCACACATATGGGTCTCAGACACCGAGCTGCAGCAAGTATTACCGAAATGACAGATGCTCTAGCATTGATCGTATCTGAAGAAACTGGAAGAATTGCCTATTTTAAACAAGGTCGTTTAAAGGAAAATATAAGTGTTACAGACTTGGATATTTATTTGCGTAGAGATTTAAAGAATACTTAAGGCGCTAAACGTTCTATTTGCCATACACCCTCAACTTCTGAATATAAAAAACGATCGTGTAAACGCGAGGAACGCCCTTGCCAAAACTCCACCGAAGTAGGTATTAATACATAACCACCCCAATTTTCAGGTCTAGGAATTTCTTTATTCTCGTATAATTTTTCTAGTCGCTCAACTTCATTTGTTAAGTCCTCTCGTCTATTAACTATAGAACTTTGGTTTGAAGCTACAGCCGAAATCTGACTTGCTCGAGGGCGCGAATGAAAGTACGCGTCCGATAAAGAAGCATCGATTTTCTCAACAAGCCCAGCAACTCTAATTTGTTGTTCTAGTTCTCGCCAAAAAAAGGTTAGGCAAGCATTTGGATTTACAGCTAAGTCTGCTCCTTTAGAACTATTGTAATTTGTAAAAAAGGTGAAACCTCCATTTTCTAAACCTTTCAGAAGCAAAACACGTGCACTAGGAACTCCATCTTTAGAAACAGTAGAAAGCACCATCGCATTCACCTCAGAAACATTTGTATTTACAGCATGGGTAAACCAAGTACTAAATTGATCTAAAGCACTGGCTTTCAAGCCAAATTCATCAATTGAGAACTTGGTATAATCGGTACGTATATCAGCAATATTCTTCATCAGTTGTAAATCTGTTTAGACAAAAGTAATCATAGAATTTGGAATCAAATATGATAAAACTTATATTTAATAAGAATTTGATGAATATTAAACATTTAACCTATATGAAAACTATAATTAAACCTCAGCTTAACAAAGGTAAACTACTTCTATCTCAACCTCTTATAAGTGATGAATTCTTTCATAACTCGGTAGTTTTCATCTCAGAATACTCAGATGATGGTATTGTAGGTTTTATTGTAAACAAGCCATTAAATTTTGAGATTTTCGATTTAATAGACGGTTTCCCTGAGTTTGACACTACTATTTATTATGGAGGACCTGTAGAAACAGAAAACTTGTATTTTATACATCGAGTACCCGAAAAAATTACCGGAAGTGTGCATATTACAAAAGACTTGTATTGGGGCGGTAGCTTTGAACAAGTAAAAACACTTATTCAAAATGGAGATTTGAAACCAGATGATATTAGATTCTTTTTAGGCTATTCTGGTTGGGGAAAAGAACAACTAGATCAAGAGATTAGTTCTGAATCTTGGCTTGTAGATGAAACCGATGAATCTCTATTCGATTGGGATATAGAAGGGCTCTGGAAAGATCGTTTAAAAATTCACGGTAAAGAATTCCAACTTTGGGATAACGCACCCAAAGACATCAGGCTAAATTAAATTATAAGTTTGCTAGATGTTGTTGAAGTACAACTGTTAATTCGCTTTTATAAGTTTTCTTTTTATACGATTTAACAGAACGAATCCCTTTAATAGAGTTTGTTAGGAAAACCTCATCTGCTTTAATTAATTCAAAAGTTTTCATTTCTTTTTCTACCACAACAACATCCCAATTAGCTGCATTTTCAAAAATTTGTCTTCTCATTATTCCGTCTACACAACCCGATTTTAATGAAGGAGTGTATAGAACACCCTCTTTAACAACAAAAATGTTTGAGCTTGTAGTTTCGCAAATAAATGACTCTGTATTCAGAATAATTGCTTCGTCTAATTGATTTTCTTCAGCAAAAATTGCAGACAAGACACTTACAATAGAATTCACTCCTTTAGTGTTAGACAAAGGTTGTGAGGGTTTTAAATGATCGTAAAACACATCAATTACCAAACTTTCTGATTGCACTGAACCAATAACCTCCTCAACCTCAATCAAATACTCTAAACTCCTATCTTTTGGTCTGTATAATCCACCATCAGTTCTAAATAAACTCAGTCTAACTCGTGTGTTTTTTGTTTCTAAACTAGAAGAAGTAATTGTTTTCAAAACTTCTTCTTTCATAAAGTCCATATTCAAATGAATTGGAATTTCCATTCGCAATAAACAAGCAGCACCCATCATTCTAAAATAGTGGTCTTCCCAAAATTTTAAAGTTCCGTTTTCAAATAATATTGTTTCAAACAACTGATCACCGTATAAGAAGGCTCTGTTTCCAGCTTTAAAAATCAGTTTCGAATTAGGTTTTAGACTTCCATTTAAATTGATCATTATTAAGAAATAAGAGTGTTAAGATTAGAGTTTGCTACAATTTTAATTCCTCTGAGACCTACCTTTTCGGCAGCCTCAATATCGCGTATACTATCACCTATTAAGAAAGAGTCATTTAGTAAAACGCTGTGTTTAGCAATTATTTTTTCGAGCATTAAAGAATTTGGCTTTCTACAAATACAAGATTCTATGGAATTGTGATGTGGACAGAAAGAGATAGTAAGTAAGTCGAGATTTCGTTCCTTAAACCATTGATATAAAAAAGCATTAATTTTAAAGACGTGTTCTTTAGTATAACGTTGTTTAGAGATGCCCCCCTGATTTGTTATTACCGCAAAAGAGTATCCCTTTTGTGCCCAATAACTTAATGCAGATTCCAAGCCAGGGTTTAAAATAAATGAATCTAAATTAGATACATAATCACCGACTTCTTTATTAATAACGCCATCTCTATCTAAAAAAACTACTTTTTTCATTTCACAAAAATAGACTTATAAATACTTTAAAATGATTATAATAGAAATTAGTTCGCTGAAGTATAAAGCATTTCCATATGCGGTATATTGTCTTCTAGGTATACATCACCGAGTTCACAAAAACCTAAAGTGCGATAAAAAGGAAGTAAATATTGCTGTGCAGAAATCCGAATATTCTCATTGGAGTAAGTAGTATTACAAAATTCAATACCTCGTTTCATTAACTCAATTCCATAGCCTTTTTTGCGTTCGGTAAATTTGGTTAAAACCCTACCAATTGCAGGTTCTACATAACTTACCCCAGGCTTACATATTCTTAAATAAGCAACTAAAACACCCTTATCGTATCCCATTAAATGAAAAGACTCTTTGTCTTTTTGATCACAATCCTGATAATTGCAAACTTGCTCCACAATAAAAACTTCTTGTCGAACTTGGTATATATCAAAAAGCCGGTCTTTACTTAAGTTTTCGTAAGAATTTAGAATCCATGTTAGAGCTGACATACGTACTGTATTAAAAAATTAAAAACACTAAGTTATAAAAAAAGGCCTCCCTTAGGAGACCTTTGTATTATTTAAGCATAGTTACAGGATTCTGCAAATATGTTTTTAGCATGTTGAGGAACGCTGCTCCAGAAGCGCCATCAACAACGCGATGGTCACAAGAAAGAGTCAGTTTCATTACATTACCTGGAACAACTTGTCCGTCTTTTACAACAGGAATTTGCTGAATACCTCCTACTGCAAGAATACAAGCATCAGGAGTGTTTATAATAGCGGTGAATTCGTCAATTCCAAACATACCTAAGTTTGAAATAGTAAAAGTACTTCCTTCCCAGTCTGCAGGTTGCAATTTTTTATCTTTTGCTTTTTGAGCAAATTCTTTTACTTCTGTTGAAATATCAGAAAGAGACTTTGTATCGGTATAACGAACAACAGGAACTAAAAGACCATCTTCTACTGCAATAGCAACACCAATATTTACATGTTGATTACGGCGGATTACATCTGCTCTCCATGAAGAGTTCACCGTTGGGTGTTCTCTAAGTGCCATTGCACATGCTTTTACAATTAAATCGTTAAAAGATACTTTAGTGTCTGGCAAAGCATTAATTGCTTTACGAGCAGAGATTGCATTGTCCATATCTACCGAAATAGAAAGGTAAAAGTGAGGAGCAGTAAATTTAGATTCTGCTAATCTACGTGCAATAACCTTACGCATTTGCGATACAGGCTCTTCGGTATACAATTCTTGGTATGCTACGCTATTAGCTACAGGAACTTGGTAGCTATCTACATCTCTTTTAATAACTCTACCACCGTCTCCAGAACCAGATATTGCAGTAATATCAATTCCTTTTTCCTCTGCTAATCGCTTAGCTAAAGGAGAAGCAACTATTCTACCATCTGCTGACTTAGTCGCCTTTACAGGAGCAGCTATTTCAATTATTATTTCGGCAAGAGGTGCTTTGTCTTCTTTTACCTCTTTTACTTCGGGTGTAACAGGAGTTTCATCCGCTTCAATTAAAGCTTTCACATCTTCTCCTTGCTCACCTAAAATAGCGAGTATACAATCTACTTCGGCAGTTTCAGACTCACCTACTCCAATGTGTAATAGTACACCTTCTTGGAAAGATTCAAACTCCATTGTAGCTTTATCAGTTTCAATTTCTGCTAGTAAATCACCTTCAGAAATAGCATCACCTACTTTTTTATGCCACTTCGCAACTGTCCCTTCGGTCATAGTATCGCTCAAACGCGGCATGCGTACAATTTCAGCCATAATTTAGTTTTTTATAAAAGGATATTCCTCTGCGTAAACGTTCTTATATAGAGAATCATTCGATGGGAATGGAGACTCTTCAGCAAAGTCTACAGCTTCCTGAACGGTCGCTTTAACATTTGCTTGAATTTCTGTGATTTCATCTTCGGTAGCCCATTTCTTATTCTTAATTATCTCAAGAACTTTCTTAATAGGATCAATTTTTTGGTATTCTGCAACCTCGTCTTTGGTACGATATTTTTGTGCATCAGACATTGAATGCCCTTTATAACGGTACGTTTTCATTTCTAAAAACGTTGGTCCTTCACCTTCACGCGCTCTATCAACAGCAACAGCAACAGCTTCAGCAACAGCAACAGGATCCATACCATCTACAGGACCACATGGCATTTCGTAAGCTAAACCTAATTTCCAAATATCAGTATGGTTTGCAGTACGTTCTACTGAAGTACCCATTGAATATCCATTATTTTCACAAATAAATACAACCGGAAGTTTCCACAGCATAGCCATGTTAAAAGTTTCGTGAATTGCTCCTTGACGAACAGCTCCATCACCCATATAACATAAAGTTACAGCATCAGACCCATTATACTTATCTGCAAAAGCGATACCTGCTCCTAAAGGAACTTGTCCTCCAACAATACCATGTCCACCAAAGAAATTAAATTCCTTTGAAAACATATGCATAGAACCCCCTTTACCACCAGAACATCCAGTAGCTTTTCCGTAGAGTTCGGCCATAATATTATTAGGACTTACACCCATAGCTATCGGTTGAACATGATCTCTATAAGCGGTAATCATTTTATCCTTTGAAGGATCGATTGCTTTTATAGAACCAGCTAAAATTGCTTCTTGACCATTATAAAGGTGCAAGAATCCACGAATTTTCTGCTGGATATAAAGTGCGCTTGTTTTATCTTCGAACTTTCTCCAAAGTAGCATATCTGAATACCACTTTAAATACGTTTCTTTCGTAAACTTCAACTTTGCCATTTCATCTGATTTTGGGTTGCAAATGTACTAATTTTTGTTGATTCAACTAACATTCTGCAATGCATCACAATTAAATGGAATAGGCAGTAAATCCTTTATAGAATCAAACTCAACAAACTGATTATCAACACCTTTTAACAGTACTTTTATGTTGGAGTTTTGTTTGTGTTCATATTCCATCATCGACTGGCGGCAAGCACCGCAAGGAGCAAGCATATTATTGATGTCAAATTGTAAGGAACTAGCAGAAATAGCAATCGCTAGTATTTTTTTTGAAGGATGGTTAGATCCACAAGTATAAATGGCAACTCTTTCGGCACATAAGCCCGATGGATAGGCTGCATTTTCTTGATTAGAACCCAAAACTATTTCACCAGATTCTAGTAATATTGCAGCACCCACACGGAAGTTTGAATAAGGTGAATGAGAACTTACTTGGGCTTTTTCTGAATGACTAATTAAAGTAGTTTGCAGTTCGGAAAGCTCTGTGCTTTCATATTCCTTGTAACGGATTGTAATTTCTCTCTGTTTCATGAAAACTTTTATTTAAAACAACAAAGTGACTGTATCTATAAATATCTTCTTTGCCAAGAATTTTTAAGAGGTAATTCCCATTTAGAAGAAAGATCCTCTTTATTAGCAACAAGGTTATTATAAACAATGGTATCGGTATTTACCGAACCTGAAGCAATAAGGTCTTTAAATTCTTTTACAGAACTCAAGTTAACCGTATTATTCGTTTTATGAGCGATTGAAAAACGATCGAAAAAACTAAGTTCGAATGCTGTACCTAAGGACTCAAAAAGAGCCGTTAGTGAACTGATGGAACAGCCAGAAGCTGTTTGAATATTCTCGTCTACAGCAACAATAACCGAACAGTTATTTTTAATCTCGAACGAGGCATGTAGAGGTGTTCCATGGGTAGCCCATTCAGCAACAAAAGAACTCAGTTTAGAATTAATCAATTCTTGTTGCACAGCAGATAAAAATCTGTTAGACTGAAACACCCATACCCTACTCAAAGGGCTCATATCGTTAAATAAAATAGCCATTTATAAATCGTTTGCAGTAGCAATCATTTCAGCGAGATCAAATACTTCAACCTCGTCCTCTTTTTCTTTATTTTTCACACCGTCCGTCATCATGGTATTACAGAAAGGACAACCGGTAGCAATAATATCTGGTTTTGTTTCTAGCGCTTCTTCGGTACGCTCAATATTCACGTCTTTATCCCCTTTTTCAGGTTCTTTAAACATTTGCGCTCCACCAGCACCACAACAGAAACCGCGGGTTTTACACCTTTTCATTTCAACTAATTCAGCGTCTAAGCTTTCTATGAGAGAGCGAGGAGCTTCGTAAACATCATTTCCCCTTCCTAAATAACAAGGATCGTGGAATGTGATTTTCTTTCCTTTAAAAGCACCTCCAGAAACAGTTAAGCGCTCTTCGTCTATTAAAGTCTGTAATAACTGAGTATGGTGAATAACCTCAAACTTACCTCCCAATTCTGGGTATTCGTTTTTAATTGTATTAAAGCAATGCGGACAAGTAGTAACGATACGTTTTACATCGTAAGCGTTCATCACCTCTATGTTTGCCATAGCTTGCATTTGGAAAAGGAATTCGTTTCCAGCTCTTTTAGCAGGATCACCACTACACGATTCTTCGGCTCCAAGGACTGCAAATTTATAATCCAAGTGGTTAAGAATTTTCACAAAAGCCTTGGTGATTTTTTTAGCTCTATCGTCGAAACTTCCAGCACAACCTACCCAAAAAAGCACATCAGGAGTTTCTCCTTTAGCCATCATTTCTGCCATTGTAGGCACTACTAATTTTGTTGACATATTTTCCATTAGGCTTCGTCTTTCCAGTTTAAGCGGTCTACGGCAGGAAATTGCCATGGAGCACCATTATTTTCTACGTTACTAAACATCATGTTCAACTCAGTTGGAGCTGCAGATTCTTCCATCACTAAATACCTTCTCATATCGAGAATAATAGACAATGGATCAATATTAAGAGGACAAGCTTCTGTACATGCATTACATGAGGTACAAGCCCATAATTCCTCTCTTGTTATATAGTCGTCTAATAAGAATTTTCCATCCTCATTTTCAGTTCCATTTTTATCTAGGTTCGCTCCGTACTCATCAAGGCGATCTCTAGTATCCATCATAATTTTACGAGGAGAAAGCAATTTACCTGTTTGACTAGCGGGACATTCAGAAGTACACCTTCCACATTCGGTACAGGTGTAAGCGTTCATCAACTGCACCCAATTAAGGTCGTTTACATCTTTCGCACCAAAACGCTGTGGTTCCTCATCAGCTGCATCATCTGCAGGAGCAGCAAAAGGGTCTGCATTAGGATCCATCATCATTTGAACCTCTGCTTTTACAGAAGCCATATTGGTAAAGGCTCCCTTCGCATCTAATTTAGAATAATAAGTGTTTGGGAAAGCCAATAGAATATGGAAGTGCTTTGAATAAGGCAGGTAATTCATGAAACCTAAAATTCCTAGAATATGAAACCACCATAAGCCGCGTTCTATTCCGTGAATTGTTTCAAGACTCATTCCTTCGAATAAAAATGCTATTTGCGAACTTATAGGAAAAGAACCTGCTTTTACATAATGATCAGCTCCAAGGTTTTGTAAATTTAAATCTGCTGCTTGCATCAATAAGAAAGCAGACATTAAAAGTACTTCAAACACAAGGATTAGGTTGGCGTCGGTTTTAGGCCAGCCATCCATTTCTTTCATTACAAATCTTTTTATCTGGATTATATTT
>Ga0115003_10000991_pt1 | contig 25289 bp, 26 predicted proteins | sample ArcticOcean_MG_C_7_FD_88736 | JGI IMG/M metagenome (GOLD analysis project Ga0115003, IMG submission 88736) | Marine microbial communities from western Arctic Ocean - ArcticOcean_MG_CB11_88 | ecosystem: Environmental > Aquatic > Marine > Oceanic | place: Arctic Ocean: Canada Basin | collected... | reverse complement strand
ATCAGTTGCTACAGATTCCTCAGAATCATCGGTTGCTTCAGAAGCATCACTTGCTACAGAGTCTTTATCTGATTCATTAATAATTGGTGAAGGAATTTTTAATGGTTCTTCAGAAGCATCAGTTGCTACAGATTCCTCTGAAGAATCACTTGCTACAGAATCTTTATCTAATTCGACACCACCTTTCAAATTTGATTTAAATTCTACATCAGATAAATCTGAATCAGATTCATCAAAAAATAAGTTAAACGCTCCTTTTGGTTTAGTGTCTTGGTAGTAATTATCTTCTGGTTCTTCAATAACTATTTCTTCTTCAATAGGAACAATAGCTTCATCTTCAATAATTTTTGATGAACATAAATTTTTAATTTCTTTTGGAGAAATATTTGTCGATTTTAAATCTTGTGACAATCTTATTATGGAATCAATATAAATAGGTACTGTAGATAAATAATTTATATCATTAATGTTATGCATTTTAATTAAAACAGAACTATTTTGCTTATCAATTAAAAATTCTGTTTTAAAACCAGGATTATTTTTAATTCTGATTTGTGATTTTCGTATACCCTGTTGAACTTGAATTTCATTTGCAACTTTTTTTAATAAATCAGATGCTTGTTCTAAAGATAAATCAGGATAGTTTTGCATTAATTCATCTATAATTTCTGATCCTCTTAATCCCTGATCACTTTTTTCAATTATAAAAGCTTCTTGACTTGTGGTTTTATTAAAATTAGAAATTCTTTTGAATCTTAATTTATAATTTTCTTGTTTTTTTGTTGATTCATTTACAAATATGGTTCCAATACAATTTGAATAAGTGTCTAAGTTTAAAGATTTTGTAATATTAATGTATGCTTCATATGTAATTTGGTTAATATTAATAAATTGGCTATATAGATTATTAAATTTATTTAATTTATAACCGCTTTGTTCTAATACATTATTAACATCATTAATTAGTGGATTTATATATTTAATAATAATTTTTTCTAATTCGTCAGTTTTATGACATTTGAATAAATCAAATGAAATAGTTATTATTCCATTTTCATTAAATTCACATAATAAATGTTGATTATCATCAATATAAATGAATACTGTGACAGATTTTGTTTTTCCGATACTTTTTATCAACTTAAATATAATGGATTTTTTAAGAAAAGGTATTTTTCTTCCATCTTGTGAAATTTCGTTAGTAAATAATCGGTATAAATTTTCTTGTTTTTTTGAAAAATTTAATTTTATAAGAGGACATAACTTTGTTGCGTGAATAGATTTAAAAATAATGTCTAAAGGAACATTTAATTCAAATTCTGGATGAATAGAAAATTTTATAAATTTTATACCTTTATCTATGTAATTTAACTCTTTTTTTCGATTATAATAAATATTATAAAATAAATCAATTGAATCAAATAATTTAAATTTTTCGACAGATAAATAATTATTATTTTCTTCAATTAAGTCTTTATGTTTTTCCTCAAGATCTTCAATACTATTTATATTTTTTTGATACAATAGTGGATAGTAATATTTAATAATTAAATCTGGACTAATATTTTTATTTAATAGATAATTTAAAACATCATGTGCAAAACATAGATTAATAGTATTATTAACTATATTTCCAGTATTTAATAATAAATTAGATTCCAAAATTGGTGATTTATTAACATATTTATTTATTTCACCATCAAATTTATTTAATTGAAAAGGATTATTAATAAATGGGATTATATTATCAGTTATAAAATACTCTTCTCCTAAAACTTTGTTAACGATCAAAGGCTTATTATTTATCTCTAATGATAATAAATCATCATATGAATAATTATCTTTTTCAGGTAATTGAGGTAGAGAAGACACAACATTAAGTAAAAAAGTTTGTAATTTTTCTTTTGTAAGATCTTGTTTTTTTAAAACATATCTATCTTTTGACACATCAAATATTTTATAATAAGTAAAATTTTTATATAAATAAGTTGCGTTAATTGTTTCCTCTACATCTGCAAATAAATATATTTCACCCAAAGAAAATTCATTTTTAAATTCATTTAAAATTTTAAGTTTTATTGTATTAATCGAATCATCAAAATGAATTTTTAATTTAGAGCTAATAACTGGAATTTTTTCATTTTCAATTTGATTCCATTCTTCATTTGTAAATAATGTGCGGTAATTAGATGATTTATCATTTGGTATCCCATTAAATAAAATAATTTTATTTATCTTTCCTTCCTTAATATAATTTACTTTATAAATTGAATTGTCATGTGATTTAATTGAGTTTATTATATTTTGTGACATATATATATAAAGTTAGGATTATTTTTAATACTAAATACTAATTTAAAATTTAAATAAATTCATTTATAAAATAAAATATATTTAAAGATTAATTTAATAATATTTTATAAATGAATTTATTTGTTGCTTTTTTATCTCTAAGTATCATTTTATGTACACAATCAAATATTATAACTCCACAAAATAATTGTGTATCATTTAGCGTTGGTCCAGGTACTGGATGTGACTGGATGTGTAGTTATTGTGCGAATCAGCTAGGAACTAATAATTATTATTTTACAAATAATGTATGTTATTATGAAAGTGGTGGTTGCGTAGGAAATCCACAAGCAGGGGTAACATATACTTGTTGTGCTGGTGCTTTTGAAAATAAAGAATGTTAAGTAAGATCGTAATATGGATTATCATGAATTGTCATACCACAATATTCTTTAGGATTTTTTTTATAGTCAACTGGATTATAAATACCAGATGCTTTTGCATTTTCTAATAAAAATTTAAAATTTTGCCAAAAATCTTGTTTATGTCCTATAGATTTAGTCATTATATGTGATAATTCATGAAATGCTACAAAAGTTAAAGTATTTATATCAATTAATTTGTTACCATCTTTAGTGGTATTGAGACAGAATGCTAATTTTTCGCCTTTATTTTCACTATAAGCGGTTAATTCACTAGTTGGTAAAGTTTCCGTAATTTTTTTAGGATTGAAACCATCAACTAATCGAATAACACGTTCATCATCAGGATGATTGTTCTTCATATAAATAACAATTTTTTTACAATTGTCTGTTACAGTTGCTAATAAGTCTGCTGCTAACTCAAGCTTTTGTCTTTCTCGAACACAATATTTATTACCGTCTTTAGATGATATAATACATTTTAAATTAAATGCATCTGATTCGTAATAAACTTTTAAACATAATAATAATATAAATGCTAAAAATATATAGAAAAATATATTGTGTTTTTCCATATATTAAAATAAGATTTTTATTTATCTACTAATTATGATTAAATAAGCAATAAATAAACTAAAAAAGTTTTTAGAAAATAAGTCTAATACATTATACATAATATTTTTAATAGTATAATTTTGTAATGCAGCCAATCCATATAATGACCATATAAAGAACATATAGTAAAATAAAATATATCCTATATTATCATTATTAATATAATTAATATAGATCATATAGAACATTATAAAAAAAGGAATAAATCCTAATAAAACTCCAATATATAGAGAAAAATATTTGATTTCAGTCAAGTAGCCTAAAAATAACATAATCCAATTTAATAATAATATAATAATTATTGTAATTTTTTCTTTGGAAATTATATCTGTCAAGTTGATTATATTTGGATGATTTAGATAATATAAATAAGATATTAAGGTAAAAATCATTAAAGGAGTAGAAAACACCCAATCTTTATATCTATCTAAAGTAATATTTTTAAATAACGAACTCTTTGTTATCAATAGAAAATAGAATATACCTTCAATAATATTTACTATATATTCAATTAAAAGTATTTTTTTTAATATGGAAGACTTATTATAAGTTAAAAATAAAGCATATGAATCGATAATTTGTATTATTATTTGTATTATAAATGATAATAAGCCAGTATTATAAATATAATTATTCATATTTATAATTATTATTTATTAAATAATTTTAATTATTGTGTTCCTGAACCGATTTCTAGTGGAGGTCTCATGAAATCAGGTTCAATAGTACTTTGATTCCATGGACCAACATTAAGTTGAGGATTAGGGGGTTCCGATCTTACTTGTAAATTTCCATTTCTTAAACTTTGTCCTATAGTATCTATTCCTATATGATAACCTGCTTTTAATAAATTGATGTTTGATAATTCACCTTTGCCAGAAGGATTTAATTGTGCCCACTGACTATTTTGATCTTTTGGTAATAATTCTGCAGGATTTTGGACATTTGGTTGAGAGCAAGATGTTGGTAATCCTGGCATGCTAGTTTTAGTACCGTTAGCTGATGCAAATACTTCATTTTCTCCTAAAGGTTGTGATGGTTGTACAGTATCTGAATAATTTGAATGGGTATCTTTATATTGTGTTTGCATACTCTGATTTGTTTCTGTACCACTATATCCTTTACCTGATAAATAAGAGCCAAATACACTAAAACAATAGGCAACTAATAGTAAGACAACTATAATACCTAAACCGTAGTCATTCCATAATTTCTTCAAAGAAACATTCATTATATATAAATTGAAGGATAAAATAATTTTAAAAATAGATTTAATATTATTCTAAAGATTTATCTTTCTAATTCTTCTAATTCACTTTCAGAAACTTCATCAATTTCATCATCTAAAGTACTATAATCTTCATCATTTAAATTATCAATCATATATGTATTTTTAATATTTTTAGCCTCTAAATATGCTAATATTGCTTCCTTTTTAGCATGTTTTGCTTTATCCCTTGCTTTTTTATAAAGCTCAAAATAAATTTTATTTGGTTGTCTTAAAGAAATTGATTCTAAATTATCACTTGAGTTATTATCTAAAGTACTATCAATTGATATTTCTTGAAAATCATTTTGATTACATTCAACCTTATTGTCTAAATCTTCTATGTCCAAATTAATTTCAACATCTGTTTTTTCTAAACATTTATTCATATTATCTTTATCAATATATTTATCTTCTTCGTCTGTTATTTCTAAATTTATATTATCTTTTTCTTCATTTTTTATATCATATTCATTAGATAGATATTGATCTTCTAGTTTATCATTAATTACTAAACTATTTGATTCTTGGTTTATATCATTTATTTTTTCTAAATTATTTGATTCATCTACTAAATCAATTGATTTTTCTAAATTATTTATTGGATCGTTTTTAAATAAATTATTTTTATTTGTTTTAATTAGACAGTTGTCAAATAGAGGTTCTTTATCTAGAACCATTACTTGCTTAAGACAAATTTCTACTTGAAAATTACGACTTGTAAATTTTATACCTTGAATTTCTAATATTGAAATAATATCATTTTCATTATTTATATTTTCAATACTTAATGGTAATAGATTTTCATTATAAATATTTAAATTAATATTAGATGTCTGTGAATTTTTAATAAATGTTCTTACTAAATAATATTTTCCAGATTTATAAGTCTTTATTATAGAATTAAAAGCATTCTCAATATCATTTTTATCAAGATTTCCTTGAAACCACTCTTCCCTTTTTTCAAATATTAAATCTTGACATTTTTCTTCTAGCAATTCAAACCAATTTATCAAATCTCCACTTGAATTTAAAAACATTAAATCACAATAATTTTTCTTTCCTGATTTTAATATTCCTTGTTTTGAAACACTTTTAGTAGTTTGTATATAAAGGGGTCTTTGATTGAATTCAATTTTTGTAAAATAAGCACCTCCTTGAATTGATACAGGATGGGCTAAAGTTAATTTAGTAAAATCAAAAGATTTATTTGGCACAATTATGTTTTCCATTAGACCATATATAGAAAATATTTATAATTTAAACACGCAAATTAATGTGTATATCTACGTTTAATTTATTGTTTATTAAATATATATTATGAAAGAATCATTAGTATCACAGTGTTTAGAAATACTACAGCGTGAAGATATTAAAAAAGAATTTAAGAAAATATTAAAACCAGTAATTGATTTTATACTTTATGAGATTAATCCATACATCTATATTACTATGTTTTTAGTATTAATAATATTTATATTAATTTTAGCAATTCTAATAATATTAATTTTATTATTACGTAATAAAAATTTCTTAAAATCATTATAAATTTTTAAAAATTATATTCCTTATATATATAATGGCTTATACAAAAAGCGCAGGTAGCAAACATAAAAGTAGAGGTTCTAAACACCATAAACGAGGTGGAACAAAAAAATGTAGACGAGGTGGTAAAGGATTAGCTGGTCCATTATTATGGGGAATGAATCAAGTTTATCCTTCTAAAAAAAGGATGTATGGAGGTAAAAAAAAATATATGCATGGAGGTAGGCATATGAGTAATAATAATTCCTCATCAGGCCCGGGTAGTCATATGGGTAGTATGGGTAGGCATATGAGTAATAATAATTCCTCATCAGGCCCGGGTAGTCATATGGGTAGTATGGGTAGTAATATGGGTAATAATAGTTCCTCATCAGGTCCTGGTAGTAATATGGGAGGTATGAGATCATCTCAATCGGGAGGAAGAAGAAGAAGACATAGATCAAAAAAACATCACCGTAGAAGAAAAAGAATAGGAGGTAGTAACTCGCTCAAAAATTTATTTGGTGGAATGAAATTATTTTAATGAGAAAATAAACTATAATATAATAATGTTCTAATTATATTTAGTATTAATTAATTTTCTCATTAAATTATATAATGGTAAAGAAAAGTAAAATACTTAGACGGAAGCACCATCGAAAATCAAGACATCATAGTCGTAGAAGAAAATATCATAGAGGAGGTGCAACTGCACCAAATCCAAGTCAATATAGCAGCGCTTCAACATATATGGAGTCAGCAGTAGGAAGCATGAAAACTCAATTAAATAATGTATTTGGACAAAATAATAATAGTCAATCTAATGTAATTAGAGGTTTACAAGGACAAATAGGTGGTAAAAGAAATAAGACTAGAAGAGGTGGATATTGGGGTCAAGTTGTTAATCAAGCTGTTGTTCCATTTGCACTTTGGGGAATGCAAAATAGATACAATAGACATAAAAGAAATAAAACCTGTAAACGCTAAAAATCATATTGAAATTTAGCCAAAATTTTTTTAATTTTATCACCATATCTCTTCGCAGCATAAATATTATCGATTTTATTATATTCACCGTGAATATAACTAATATCGGTAGATTTTAATTCTCTCATTATTCCTCTATCATCAGTTGGTAAGTTACATCTTCTATTCCTAAATGTTTCTTCAGATTGATTATAAAAATGTGCTATATAACATGGCGCTTTATAAAATGGTAATTTTATATTATTAAAATATGGATTTCTAGTTAATCTGACATTATTTATACCAAAATAATTTTTTTTGTTTTTAATATGATAAAAGTGTGGATTATCACACCCTGTAATCTCACTAGGTCGACAAAAACTTTTAACATGTCTATCAAGCAAAATTTCTGATTTAGTATAACTTGTCAATATCAAATCATTAGGATCGGTTACCAGATTATTGGATCCATACATTAACCAATTTACACCAACAGAATGAGCATGATTATATCTATTCAAAAACTGTCTAATATTACTAGTTGTATAGTGTAATATTAAATATTCGTCTGCATCTAAATATATCATCCAATCTGCCTTTTCTTTTTGAGCTATATGAGCTGCTTGATTCATTAATGGTAATTTTACTGCGGCTTCTATATCTGTTCTAATCACAGATACATTTTTCGGAGGAAAATTTCCTACCCAATCTTTAACTGGTATTTTTGACTTGTGATCAAAAATTACTATTTTATCAAATCCTAATATTAAATGATGAGCTATCCATTCTCTTAAATGTTTTTCATCTCTTGCATTACAGAATAACATTACTTTTTTAGTTAACGAATAATTTCTTTGTTTTAAATCTCCAGCTTTTGCTAAATGATACATTAATAAAATAAAAATACATATAAATATAAAAATTTTAATTTAAATATTAATATAATTCAAATGACTTTTGAGACAAACATTAAAGAATGGGTTATGATTGATAATCAAATTAAGGCAAAAAACGAAGAGCTGAAAAGGTTACGTACACAAAAAAATGATTTAAATAGTAATATTATATCTTATGCAAATCATAATAATTTAACTAAATCAGTTGTAAATATAAGTGATGGAAGATTAAAATTTATTAATTTTAATCAAGCAGAACCACTAACATTTAAATATATAGAAAATACACTAAATCGAATAATTTCTGACTCAAACCAAGTCGATTTTATATTAAATGCTTTAAAGCAAAATAGAATAATCAAAAACTCTTTGGAAATAAAGCGGTTTTCAAATAATTAATTAATATTTATTTATTTTATATGAGTTGCTCATTTAGCCATACACACCCACTTAATGAGAATGATTTAGTATTTACAAGCGACGGAAAACAACAGATATATAGCGGAGGGTTTAGTATTAATTCTATATTTTTGAAACAAGGAATATCCCCTATAAAAACATATAACAATAATACTATATCTGGAGGAGGATCTAAAGTATCCGATTTATTTGATAATTTAGTTGTACCTAGTTGGTTATTATCATATGATACTATAAATAGTGGATCAATTAATAGTTTAAATAACAATAACGTTGACGATAGCGATGATGATTATATTGATGAAACATTACATGATAAATTATATAAAATAATGCAACCTCAAAAAAAAAAATTTACTAAACATAAAAAAAAGAACTATATGAATAAAACAAAAAAATATTTAAAAGATATTAAATAATTTTATACATATCATATTAATATAATATGATATTTATGACTTATGACCCATATATGGATTTAAATCTAGAAGAATATAAAGAAATATGTGTTATTTGTTTAACATCAGATAGGTTAATAAATTTGAATACTCAACCATATTTCATATTAAGTTGTGATTGTTCTTGTTTAATACATTTGGAATGTTTAGATAAGTTGTATAGTTATCACGCAGATTTATATAAACCATGTTATTGTCCTATATGTAGAAAGAGTAAATTACTGTATTTAATAAACATACCTAACTTTATTAAATACAGTAATTTAATATATTATTATAGTTACATGGTTTATGTATATATGTTTACTAAAATAATTATAGGCATCCTATTTGGGTTGTTTAGTTTTTTTAGTTATATATTAATTATAAGGGATAGTATGTCTATTTTGTATTTTTTTATTTATAATTGGCCCCAGGTTTCATGATTAAAGGGTGATACCAATAACTTACTAATATGTTGTTTCCAATAATCTACTTTTTTTTGGAAAAGAATATCTTTCTTTGATTCAGGATAAGGAGATGCTGTTTTCATTAAATCTTCTTCTTCTTGAGTTACACGTGGTTTATTACCATAACAATTTACTCCAAATTTAACATTTGGGTTTGCTATAAAACCACCGTTTACTCCGGGACGTCCACAATCATGTTCATGACCACTTATAGATTGTAATTTATCATACGTTTCTTGTTGAGTAGGATATAATGCTAATTGATTATCTGACCATCCATAATTACACCATTCACCACCAGTTGTATAAGCATCTTCTATTTGTTCATATGTAGCTAAATCAGAACCATATGCTTGACATATAGCTTTTGCATCACTATAGTTATAATAGTTACCTGGTATGTTATATACTTGCTTTTTAAACCTAATCTCAGGAACAATTGGAGATGTTTTAGTATTTTTTTGTACAACAATATCAATTTGTTTTTCTTTAATTTGAGGATTAAAAAAATTGTTTAAATAAGCAGTTATATTTACATTTAAAAAATATTGAAATGAATTTATTATTATTAATATTACTAAAATACATACAACTATTATTCCCACTAATTTACTTTTACTCTCACCATTTTCATTCTTTCCTCCTAAAGACGATGAAGTTACAGCAATCAAAATTAAGATAACTAATATTATTATAAATAATACTCTTGGGTTTAAAAAAAAATTATTAATATTATTATACATATTTATTGGATCAACTGTTGATGTTGTACTAACTACTACCATAATATATATAATTATTTATTAAAATAAAATTTTAATTTAATAAATAATATAAATAATCTTGAATTATTTTTTTTTTCTAAAAACTATTATCAAAACTCATGTTTATAAATTGTTTCTATTTTTCTTGAAAATGTTTTTTAAATTAAAGCAGTATTAATATATTGGGTTAAATCACAAGAATATAATGTATAGCTTTCAAAATTACCTATAACTAAGATATTATCAGCATTAGAGTTAAAACCTAAAGCGCGAGGTTTTGATAAATTAGGTCCTATAATCTTATATAAGAAAGTGGGAGTGTTTAGATTTGAAATATCAAATACTGAAATGTAATTTATTGGATTAACAATCGAATTATTTCCATTTTCATTATAATTTGTTACATATAATGTTAATCCATCATTACTAACCAGTACCCCTCTTGGAGCAACTATATCATCCCCTTGTGAAAGGTAGATCTCTGATGTATCATCATTCGTTATTCTGTAAACACTATTTGTTGTAAGACTTGATACGAAAAAAGAGTTGTCTATCCTATTATCACTACATATTAATATTGGATAAGCTATATCTGCTACAAATGTTGTCTCTAAATAGTTAGCGGAGGTCAAATTTATTTTAATAACGTTATTATAATTTGGGTCAGTATTTGTAACATATAAATAATCACCAGTCGCATCCATCGCACCTCCATTACATAGTTTTAACACACCGAAGGGAAAAGTTGTCGTATCATAAATTAAATTTTCATTTGTTAGTTTCTGAATGAGAACTCCACTTGGAACATCAAGAACATATATTTCACTATTCCCAAAATCCACCACATACATTTTAGTATATGATTTATCAAAAACCATCGACACAGGTAAATTCATATATAATAGATGAGAATTTTCCCATATTATTTGTCTTTTATCTGTTGTAATTATTAAAATTCCACTTCGTGGAATATCATAGGTAACATATAAATTATTATTATCATCAAAAACTGTACAAACTGGGGATCCATTTAATTGTGAAATCAAAGAAAATGGATCTGCATTTTGTATATTACCCCAATCAATTGATGCTTGAAAAGATGATGTGGTACTATCATTACCTATGTAATATCCAACAATATCATTATCTAATACCGAATTTGTAGTTGTAATACCTATTGTACCTCCTGAGTATGGTTGATAATCAGCACTTATTACTTTTAACACGGAAAATCCACCACTACTTACACGTTCCATAAGAGCAGAAATTCCTACTGATAAATCAGTTGGACCGAACCCATCACCTGCCATAGTATAGATATTTGGATCCACTGTTTTGCTTATACCTTCAAAATGAATTAATATAGATCCTGAAATATCAGAGATAAAGGATGTATTGGAAAATGTATATGAATCATCATCTGAATCATAAATAAAGTCAGCCATAAATCCAATTTGAGTTGTTGGCTCACTTGTTGGTGTGTATCCACCACATATTGTGTATGAATCAGCATTAAAAACAATACCATATATAGTAGTATATAATGAGTCATCTATTGAATAATTATAATAGGATTTATTGCTTATATTATATATCCAAGCTTGATCAGCTAAATCGGCCGAAGATACATTACCTGATGCACCTACTGCAAAGTTTCCGTCAGTTGAATGAACAAATGTAGTTGTATATTCACCTTGCTGAGGCTGCATAGAATATACATAATTATCGGGGTTCGATAAGTCATTAATATTACCTCTATATAAAAAACCAAAGGTATCGCCTCCCGCTGTTATATTATATGAACCTACTAACGTAAAGTCTTCTGTAGACGGATTATAACGGGGACCATAACATGAAGTATATATGGAACCAGGTACCAAAAATGTATAATTTGTTTGAGAAGGACTATTTGCTTTAATATTACCTATATATACTAATCCACTACCTGTCGTTGGAGAAGGTTGAGTAGTACCACAGATTATAATTTGTCCATCCACATAACGAGCCATACCTTGCCATGTTGAAACACCTTCTGATATATTAGCAGAATCAGGATTATAATAAGTTACTGAATTTGGTAATGAATTATCTGCTACAGTATTAGTGTCTGAATTAACTAATATTTGCGGATCTTTTAAATTAAGATATTCCACGAGATCAACGTTTACACCAACAAAATTTCCAATAATTTTAGTAGATGTTCCTAAACACTTAATTCCATTTTCTTCATTTGCACATATAACATTTGGATTAGCATAAGTACCTATAATATTATTGGTACTCATTTTATCTATTTTTATACCATTTTCTAAATTTGATAATTCAACACTTTGATTACCATTTAAACCAATAATACAATCAATTATTTCAACATTACTCGATGAACTCAATAATATACCTGATTTTAAATTGCCAGATATAATAGTTTTCACTTCAGAAATCTTATCTTCGTTACCAATTTTTACTTGAGAACATCGATCTAAATGTATTCCATTTTCTTGATTTGCACATATTCTTTCTCCACTAAAATCTATACCACACTTTAAATATTCAATTTGTAAACTTGATCCTTTTCCTATAATTTTAATACCATTTTCTTTATTTCCAGAAAAAACATTCGATCTCTGATCAGATTTATCACCTATTAATCCTTTATTTATATTATCTCCCATTATTAATAATCCATTTTTATTATTGGCAGCTATATCTCCATATGCAAATAAACCTCCAAATGTATTATAAATTTTAAAGTTGCTTGCTGAACCAGATATACGAATACCATTATCATTATTACCAGATATAACATTTGCTAGATTTTGATATTTACCTAAAACGGTATTACTAGTTCCATTACCAATAACTAATCCATCTTCCATATTTGCGCATATTTGATTATTATTAGCTCCAATTCCAATAAAATTTCCTTGTATATATGTATCTGAAGAATAAGTTAATTCTATACCATTTTTAGAATTACCAGAAAATATATTATAGAACATAAATGAAAGGTTAAAACCAGTACCTTTAACGAATGTGGAACTACAATTTACTACATTAAGACCATTACCTCCATTTGCTAATGCAAAATTACCAGTATAGTTTGTACCAACAAAATTTCCCATTAAAATAGTATTAGATGAATCAACCAGTTGAATACCATCCTGATTATTACCACTTATTAAATTTCCTAATAATGGGGTAACAAATGTTGGCGTACCCCCACCACCGCTTATATTGGAGGGTTGACCAATTGGGTTATTTGAAATTTTCTGAATTAGATTGGTATGTAGAGGTCCCCCAATTGTAGTATTACTACTTTGATTAATAACATATATGCCCAAAGAGTTAGGTTGAGAAACAGATCCCGAATAATCTACTCCAATATAATTATTTGAAATTGTATTATTCGCTGCATTATCCAAAACAACACCACAACCTTTATTATTATTTATAACGTTACTTACTATTTTATCTCCTGTATTAGGATTATAGTTTAATAATCCAATTTCATTTTGCTGGCCACGAATTATAATTACACCATTTTCCTGATTACTATGTATAAAGCAACTAGATACTTTATTTAAGACACCAAATATAGTTAAACCTGAATTTGAAGCATTTTTAAGCTCTAACCCGGTTATTATACAATTGTTACCTTGGAGTGAAATTTCCAATCCCTGATTTCCACTAAAATCAATACCAATAACAGGTTGTCCTGCTGAATAACCAGAATATAAATTATTTGGATTTGTTGATCCAGGAGCAGAGGTTCCATCAATAACTATAGAATTTTCAATATTAGGTAAATTTGACTTCAATACAATAGTACCGGCTACACCAAAAAAAATATAGTACTTTGGACCTTTAAATTGATTAGCAAATGTTAAAGATTCTCTAAGTGAACCTTTACCTGAATCATCTAGAGTAGTAACAGTAAACGTGTAATTTGTAGACGTATTTACAAGAGCTGTTTGCGTGTTTACTACTGTTTCTGATATTTGATTAGCTAAATTTTCTGCCTTTGTAATTGCATCATCTAAAGAAATAGAAGATGTACTACTGGCACTAGCAGAACCTGTTACATTTCTACCTAAACTAGTAGTTGCAGAAGAAGTTTTTGAAACAATACCTGATCTGTATGTTACATTTCTACCTAAACTAGTAGTTGCAGAAGAAGTTTTTGAAACAATACCTGATCTGTATGTAGTAGGATTTTGAGAAACTGTCAAAGTTGTTGTAGTCGTAGAGCTTGAGCCTGGAAGAACTGATGCCATTATATATAATATAAATAAAATAAATAATCTTGAATTATTTTTTTTTTCTATAAAATAAACAATATGCTTTTGCTGATATTATACAATTGGTATTTTTAACTTCAGATATAATTTTATCATTAAATAGATACCACTTATTATTTTTTGTTCTAATATAACTAGTATAATGACCGCCTAAGACCCCTCCACTATGATTACATACTCCATATAAATCATATATATAATCTTCTTTTTTATATCCCGAAACATAATCAGATAAATCTAATGAATCTAATGGAAAATGAATATATTTTTGATTTTTTCTATTTTGATTATTATATCTTTTTATATCAATAATTAAAATTTTTGGTAATGACCAAAAATTTGTTGATTTATATACATTCTCTTTTTGTTTTGTATCCTCATTATACCAGGCATTTTCATTTTCTAATAACTCTGAAGAAGTATATAAATCAAAACATTCAATTAATGATGGAGTTTTTGTTTGTGGAATTGGTAAATTTAAAATAAAAAAAGGTTCAGGGATCACGCTAACCGTTTTACCATATATATTTTTTAATTCGGTTAATTGAATTGCATAAAATAGATTCCATATTTCAGAATAATCCTTTGTATACATTTGTTTTATCATTTCATAACACTTTATAGCTGTTTTATCATTTTCATTTTCTATTCTACCAGTAATTGTCATATTGATTTCTCTCGACAAACTATTATGAAAGCAATCAATTAAAAAAATAATAAATTCAGGTAAATCGTTTTGATCATATCCACAAAAAAGTGGATTATCTTTTAGTTTTGAAATTTTTTGGATTGTTTTAATAAATTTATCTGGTCTAATCGATTTATTTTCTTTCCATAATTCTTTTTGCAAATTTATCCATTCATATAATATAAATGAATCAGGTATATTTTTCATTTTCTTAAGAATATTCTTATTGTTTAATATTAATTCTAATTCAAATGTATGAGATAATATCTGTACACTTGAATTTATAAAACAAGTATTCCCCATATTTGATAATCCTGATAGACCCTTTTCATTATACATTAGATATATAGATATATAGATTCATTATATTTAAACAATTTATTTTTATATTAATTATAATATATGAGTGATAATACTAGAAATAATTATCCTTCACGGCTAAATTTACCCCGTCATACAAGACAATCAAATTCAGATTTTAGAATGTTATTATTTGCTAGTTTATTAAATATGTATAATGATAATATTAGAATAATAGATTCTTTATTAAGAAGTAATAATGAAATTAGAGATTCAATAATCAATATAATAAATCTTAATACAAATGAATCATCCACAACGAATGAAGATTATACTAATGAATCATCCACAACGAATGAAGATTATACTAATGAAAATACAAGAGAACGCATTTACATTAATAATGTACCATATGTAATTGAAAATATACAATTTTATAACAATAGTAGACCAAATAATTCTTTTAGTAATGACATATCGTCAAATCTATTTAATACAAATATTTTAGATACATTTTTTGATCCAATTTCAATTCACCCAACTTCATCACAAATAGAATCAGCAACTAGAATTATTCGTTATGGTGATATATTAAATCCATTAAATAATACTTGTTGTTTTACTTTAGAACGGTTTGATGATGATGATAATGTAATGATGATTAGATATTGTAGGCATTTATTTTCAAGACGTAGCCTAAATGATTGGTTTAGAGATAATTGTAGATGTCCAATATGTAGATATGATATAAGAGATTATAATCCTAGAACTGATATTTTAAATAGTCCACCAGTTTCTCCTACAAATGATATAAGATTTAGAAGAACATTAAATACAAATTTTTTAAGACCAACTCAACGAAGAGTAAGACAAAGGAGTAGATTTAATGATACCTCCAATAATTCAATTGAATCAATTGACTCATTAACTAATTTACTATTAACAGGATTAGTTAACACGTCAATAACTGACGTGTCTAATAATTTTTCTCAATTTGGAGATATAGTATAAAAAAAATTGATTTAAAATATTTAAAATATATATTTATAGAGTTAAAGATATATTTTATGGAAAATACAATTATGAATAAGTCGTTTAATAATTTAATTTCTACAATTAAAGCATTTCTAACTATATATGGAATATATTTATTATGGATATTATTGCATTATATAGCTAGTCATTTATATATTAAATTTTGTGTACCTCTTACTTTAAATGGGCTTTTATTATCACCAATTATTATGACAAATCAATATTGTGTTTCATTAAGATGGATAATTTTTAATGCAGGTAGTAATATAAATAATATGTGGATAGCAATAGGTACATTTATATCACAAAAATTGATAACTTAACTGATGATTACAAAATCATTTATCTTTTCACTCACTTCATCCAAATCTAATAATGGTGCTGAATAATGTTTATTTCTTTCTTTATGATGAATAATATGTTTTTTAGGTGAAACAAATCCTGGAATCCAAATAACATCTTTTAATTCAATAGTATGTATTACAATATTTAATAAACTAATTGTTCCTACCGCTACTATAAATGTTATTTCTGTTGGTTTATATAGATATGCGCTAAAAACAAAGGGAAATACATAAGCAATCAAAAATTCTGAATGAGTAACTGCATTACCTATGCTTGGTGTAAGCACATCATCAAATTCATGATGAAATTTATGTATATATTTCAATTTAGAATTTCTATGCATCTCTTTATGTATAAAAAAATAACATAAATTATGAGTTAACAGAATAGCTAAATATTTATAAAAATTAAACATCCATTTTTTTTCTAAAAATAAATTATCTACAAATACATAAATGGTTGGTGTAATCACTAATAAATTGGTTGTTATATAATAATGTGCTTCAATAAATTGCTTAGGTTTATCATTTATTAATTTGGTTTGACTTTTAATACAATAATTATAATCTAAATAATAGCCTAATATACAAACAGAACTACCTAACATAACTCCTTTAAAAAAAGATGTGCATATATCAATGATTAAATGAAACATTTTTCTATATAATAGGTCTTTAAATTTATTTATTTAAATAATTTAAAGACCTATTATAATATAATATTATAATGTCTTTTACAGAAAGATCAGGAAAAAAATGGTGTATAAATGAAGTCCTTAAATTACAGAGAGAATATGAATTATTGTCACTTCCTATAAATAAAATTGCTTTGAATCATAAAAGGACTAATGGGGCTATAATATCAAAGCTTGAAAAGGAAGAATTTATTACCCATGAACAAGCAAATGAACAAGCAAATGAACTATATAACAATTTGTCAAACAAAAATAGTGATGAAGTTATGAATAAAATATGGAATCTTGAAACTAGTTTGTCTAACATTAGTCAGGAAGTAAAAGAATTGTTATCAACTCATAAAATGAATTCACAAAATAAAATTACCTATAAAAGTTTCCTATCTTAATAACCAATTTAATTTTTAGCAGTATGAAATGCATATTTTAATAAAGGTCCAGCCTTTATAATACAATTTTTTATAATAGATTGTAAAATTTCATTATTAATCCAACTTTCGAATATTATAACAATTGCTGCTATAATTAATCCAAGTGATACACAAATTGGCCACACAATTGATTTGGTTAATGAAAAATTGTCTTTTAAAATATCACCAAGATAACCCATCATAATTTCAATAATTTTATTAGGAAATAAAAATGTAATACATACCATAATAATAAATTGTGATAATATGAAAAAAATAATATTCGGAGAAAATATAGTTTTCTTAAATTTTTTTTTAGTTCTAATTAATATTACAAAGAGTAATGATGTTAAAGATATTAACGAAATTATATTAAATGAGAGATAACCTATAAAAATATCTGTTCTTTTATATAAATATTCAAAATATCCTAAGGCAAATGGACCGTTTTGAAAACTTAAACTTGTTGCTATTAAGTCTAAATTAACCATATATGCCTCTAAAATTATATACCCCTGCTCCTCTAGATCGGTATCCCTAACCAGTTTAATTAATAACCTAGGAATTAATCCTACAAATATTATTATGAATATTACTAATCCAACATAATGATGAATCTCTCCTCCCAGGCCATCAAAGCTAATATAATCATTCATAAATATACATTATATAAAAAATTGATTTAATTTTATAAATGAAACCATATTCATAATTATAACTATATATAATAATAATGAATAACTATTTGGTAATAATCGCTGTATTTAACATACTAATTGTTAAAACTTGCAGTAATATTGTATTTAATTTGGAAGAAATAAGTTGCACAAACAAAAAAAAAATAATTCTGATTATCCATGTAGAAAATTTAATTACTTATTATCAAGGTATTATAATAGTATATTTGAGTTAAATTTTCTAATTTTAGCAATTTAACTCAAATATATAGTTGTTACCCAAGTTTTGGACAAATAAATAGCTACTTAGAAGAATCAGAAAAATATTTAAAAACAGATTATGAATTAGTAAAAATTGATGATAAATATAAACTAACTGTAGAAGTTGATAGCCAATATAATTATCAGATATTAATAATTAGTATTTTATTTATTATTTATGTAATTTTTATAGCTCCATTTATAGCTCCATTTAGATATCGTAATATCTATTACGGATTTAATTATTATCCTAGATATAGATATCATAGAAATCTAATTTCTTATAATAAAAGTATTAATTGGAGTAATTGGAAAAAAGTTAGATAGATAATATGAAAACAAAATAAACACGATTTAAATTTTCGTAGATTTAAAATAATTAGCTATATTTTTATTTCCATTTATAGAATTAGAAGTATCCCTTATATAATTATCAAATAACAGCGTTTTTATTTCTTTATTTCTTAATTGTTCTACTTTTTTTTCAAATTTATCGGTGTCTAAATTCTTTTTTAAAGCAGCAATTTCTTGTTGAAAACGTTTAAGCTTAGGTTTTTTATTATAGTTTATCCATATTTTTTCTAAAACTAATGCAAATAATTGTTGAACAGGCTTCATAATTTGATTTGTAATATAGAATCCATAATCTATTTTTAATTTATTTTCTTCTATAAAAGTAGGGGTTTCTATTTTTTCTCCTTGTAATGCCTTTTTATTATTATTTACGATATATACATATGGTATTCTATCTCCTGAACTTGGTTTATTTCCAGGATCTCTATCGGTTATTCTGTTTGCTAGCACTTTATGTGCGATTGAATCCGGATTTTTATAATTAGATCTTAAAGATTTTGTAATTATTAATTTATCAATCGTATATTTTTGATCAATAATATTTTGCAAACAAGATTTTAAAAAGTTAATAGCCTTTTCAATATTTTGTTCTTTCATTAATATATCTATAATACCTCCATATACATCTTTAACTATTGGTGCATTATCTCTTCTTTTTAAAACAATTCCCATTTCTTTTCGCTTTCCTTTATTTGGATCCATTTCATAAAGCATACCCACATATCTTTTTTTTGAAAGTAGGCAAAATGGCATAAATGTCTTCTCATATTCTAAATCATGAGGTCCTTTCAAAAATTTTGAGGCTAATTTACCCGCTTCTTGTGCTAATTCAATTGTTATTTCTAATGCTTTTTTACCTCTTATTGGTAATCCATCTAAAGTTTCTAAGTTAAATGTAAAGAATACAGAATCAGTATCTCCATATATATATTCAGCTTTTGTTTTAACATTACCATAATTTGATGTATTACAAATTTTATTACCATATGTTTCTTCTATCATTTTTTTTGCATATGTTAATAATAAACGACCAGTAGCAGTTGTGCAAGCTGCAATATCTTTCTCATAAAACGTACTAGTCTTTGCACCACACTGACCATATAAAGAATTTGCTGTTAATTTATATCCTAATTGTCTTTGCTCTAGAACTTGCTTCATAAAGTCATCTGTTTGCTGTGGAATTAATTTTCTCGTAGCTTTTCTAGCTTTTAATAGCTCTTCAAGTATAGATGGCATAATTGCTTTACCTTCATTAAATTGAGCAAATCGACAAATTCTATGTCCACATTTTATTTTTTCTGCAGCAGAAGAGGGCGTTTTTTTAATATATTTATATGTATCATAAGTAACATCAACATATTCATAATCATCTAAATTATCATAAATATAATTTCCTAAGTGGTCTTTTTCACCCAATTCATCAATTAGATTATTTGCTAAATCATATTCTTTTATCCATACTTTACTATCATGTGATAAATTTTCACTAATCATACAACTGGGATATAATGATGCATAATCAACGCATGCAACTGGATTATCTAAGTACAGATCACATTTAGGTGGTAAAACAATTGCACCTTCATATCCATCATCTAAAGAACCTTTCTCTATAACTGGCATTAGAGTTTTTTTTTCACGACATTTTTTTGATATATAACTTGTTAATTTAATACCTTGACCCCTCATAACTAAAAAGTTTATAGGAATACTACAAATTTTGGACATTTCTATAAATCCTGTAAGAATATCTGATTTATTAAATAAATAATGCACTAAATTACAATCTTGTATACAATATTTTGCCACAATACACCTATCTTTTGAATTACCATTTGACAATCTAAAGATATCTTTTGGTGTAACATCATCTTTTGCAAGACACCACCTTAATTTTTTGGATAAATTAGGCGAAACCTGTTTATTTATTTGAATTATTTTTTTTTCTTTATCTATTTTCTCTACTAAAAACTTTTCTCCTTCATTATAGAATTCAGTTGAATGTCCAATTTCTTCTATATGAATATAACTTCCCTCTAACAAACCTGTCAAATTGAAGGTATTTATTACTGACTTTTTATTGTTAATATCTATTTTTGTAATAGTATCTCCTATAAAATGTCCAGCTACATAATCTAATTTATAACTTGTAAGATTTGATTCTCTTCTATAAAAATTATATAAATCAACTTGTAATCTTCCATTTATCTTTATATATTTAATGTCATGTTGACCACTTGCTAAAATAATACTACTCTCTTCCATTTTATAACGACCAGATTCTTTATCTATATTACAGCATATTTCTTCTTTATTTCTAGATAATTTAAGAAATTGTTCTATACAATTATTTTCCTCGGCTCGTTTAAACATGAACTGATAATCAAAACCAAATATATTATATCCAATAATTATATCTGGGTTTTCCCTTTGAATTAGTTTTTGCCAAGCTAATAATAATTCCTTTTCTGATTTATAAGTTTCAATTTCTGTATTATTTAAATCAGGTTTATCACATGTATCAAGAACTATACAATTATTTTTATATGGTGATTTATCACCATAATTCATAAATGTTGACCCAATAAATGTTACTTTATCTCCTTCTAATTTTGGGAAAAGGGGCGTTTTCCGGCCCCCCGGAAAACTACCGTTAAATGATAAGTTTAGTTCATTAATTTTACTTTCTCTATCACTTTGTGAATCAAAAATTATATCAATTATAGAAGAATTCATAGATCTTTTATTTTTATTATTTTTATTAAATATTGAAATTTCATCTTCTTCGTCATTTAATTTTTCAAACATACTCTCAATTGTTAAAACCTCATTAAATTGACTTGTTGGTTTTATACTTCTTACTGGCGTTGAAATCCATTCTTCTATCATATTAGTTAATTCAGTTTTTGAAACAATATGCTTTGGATAAACTAAATCAATATCTTTTAGTTTATCATATCCAAATGCAGAATAAATAATATTCTTTAGTAAAACATCTCCAACGGATCTTTTATCTAAATTATTATTTTTAAAATAATCTATAATATTAATTGCTAGTCTTTTATAACTTTTAACTGGTAATGGAAAATCACCATGACTACTACTAGCTTCAATATCAAAACTACATATTTTATATGGTACTGGGGTTTCCTTATCATTTAAAGGAATTATATGTTTATATGAGATTGAAAACTCAACATTACATGACGTTTCTCTATTATTGAAATCAAAACATTTTTTTTTAGGAAATGCAACCCAACCCGAAGGACTTATTTCTTTGATATGAAATAATCTTAACAAAGGAGGAATATTTGATTCAAATAAATAAGTTTCTGTATTATAAAAAGAATAACCATTTTTTAATAATTTATAACCCTTATTATAATCAGAATATTCCTCCTTTGTTAATAATTTATAACCCTTATTATAATCAGAATAATATAAATTTTTTACTTTATTAAATGCAACAATTGTATTAAATTCAATATAAATAAATTTATGCAATTTTCCTGCATCAAAACCATATAATTTTTTACGTTTTATTAACTTACAATCTAAAATTGATTTTTCATAATAATAACCGATTTTTTCTTTAATATGGTTTATAAATTCATTCTTAACTCCAACCGTCCAATTATCTGAAACTGATATATAAAAGAATGGTTTATAGTCTTTTACTTTTACTGAACAACTTTCCCCTTTTTCGTTCAAGCCAAAAATCTGTATTTCAAACTCTCCTTTATCAATTCTTTTTTCAGTTGGAGAAGATGATTCGTCCACAGCATTATATACGTTAAAATCAAATATTCGAAATATAAATTCCATGTTTTATTTATATCTATCTATTTAGATCAGTTTCAACGTTCATTTTTTTTTTTTATAAATAATTATATATATGAAAACTTATCATTTTTACATTATACTTTTAATTTTGACTGTATTTATTTTGTTTTGTTGCGCATGTGAATTAACAGAATCTTTTCGTGGAAGAAGAGGAGGCTACTATGGAAACAGACGGGGTTTATATAGAAGAGGAGGTTAATATGTAAACAGACGAGGTTTATATAGAAGACGCGGTATCTACCCAATTAATAGAAGAAGACGTTTTTATGGATACGGACCAAACCCTATTTATAATAATAGATATAATCCAATTTATACTGTACCAATAGTAACTCCTGTGGTTAGACAAATTGAATATTATCCACCTTGGTATACATCATGGTTTTCAGGATTTGGAACATGTAAAACTGGGTGTACTAATGTAGGAAAAGGTAAATGGGGCTGTCAATATCCAGGTAATGGGATTAATGAATGTCAATTTTCGGATGATTGTGAGTCATGCGATAATAATTGGTGGTAAAAAAATAAGCGTTAATTTATAAATATAATTATATTTATTTAATTATATGACAAAATCTAAAATCTCAGCAGTTGCCGTGTTTGATAATAAAATAAAAGGTACAGTTCATTTTCATGAAACTAATAGTAATAAAATACTTATAGACATTAATTTAAAAGGTCTTAAAAAAAACGGTTTACATGGATTTCATGTTCATGAAGCAGGTGATTTAACTGATGAATGTACCAGCATGTGTGCACATTTTAATCCAACTAATAAAAACCATGGCTGCCCAGGAATGAAAGAGAGACACGTTGGAGATCTTGGAAATTTAGTTACAAATAATAAAGGAGAATGTAAATATACTATACTAGATGATGTTATTAAATTAAAAGGAAAATATTCTATAATTGGAAGAGGACTAATTATACATGCTGATGAAGATGATTGCGGATTAGGAGGAAATCAAGAAAGTTTAAAAACTGGTAATGCTGGAAAAAGAATTGCTTGTGCAGTAATAGGATATTCAAAAAAAAATTTTTAATTTTTATGGTTTATATACCTAGTAAGTAAATAATATAAATATTATAATTAGTTATAATCATAAAATAAAAAAATGATTTACTTTTGGAATTATTTATAGCTTAAAAATTTAAAATGGGTGCTTCAAATAGTATTATTTGGAATAATGTTTTTATATCTTTTAATAAAAGTTGCGATGATCAATTAAAACAAAATTGTATTGATTGTATTAAAAAATTAAATTTTAATATAATCAATTTAAATTATATAAATGATGAAAAATTAAATTTTATAGAAATGGATAATATTAAGCATGATATATTATCTTGTCAATATGTAATACAATTTATATCCAAATATACTTTACAATCTAATTATCAAAGCTATATAGATATAATTATTAATGAAAATAAAGTTAAAGTAATATATTTAATTATGGACAACAAATTATTACCTTTAAATTGTAAAGGCATTAGGACATTTATTGGTACAAATCCATCATATCCTTGTTTTGATAAATCTACAATCAATTATTCATTTAATAAAATTAAAGCCATATTATCTAGTTAAATTATTTATTTAATTTAATTATAAATATAAAATTCACCATAAATTATATGACTAATTATAATTGATTTTATTAAATCAAATACTATTTTATTTTTTGTAAAAATTAAAAAATTATGACCAATAAATATAAATAATAAACTCGTTAAACATAAAAAAGAAAGATTAGGTTTTAAATTAATTTTAATATAATTCCAGTTTAACTTATAATGATTTGGCACATGAACTAAAATCATATAATAAATTAATTTATCTGGATTAGATATTATGTATAATAAAGATAACAAACTAAAAATATATTTTGGTATAAACCTAATTTTTGGGAAATCCCTTCTAAAATGAATAATTGATAATAAAATAAATGAAATATTTGAAATGAATTTTAAATTAAGCTTATTTAATAATAAACAATAACCAGTTGTGATACAATTTATGTTTATTAATTGTGGAATTTTATTATATTGTCTTGCATGTATGATATCTGTGATACCATGTGGAGCAATTATACCATTTATAGCATATTTAAATAATAATATTTTTGAATGAATAATCATTATTCTTTTAATAAATGTTTTTTTTCTTTCTTGGTTTTTTTTTTATTTTTTTTTTTCCCTTTTCTATTTTTTGAGTAAGTTTTTTTTTTTTTTTTTTTTTTGCATTTTTTTAATGATTTTTTTTTTTTTTTTTTTTTTTTTTTCTCTTCTTTTGTTTTATTTTTTTTTT
>Ga0115003_10000983_pt1 | contig 25426 bp, 38 predicted proteins | sample ArcticOcean_MG_C_7_FD_88736 | JGI IMG/M metagenome (GOLD analysis project Ga0115003, IMG submission 88736) | Marine microbial communities from western Arctic Ocean - ArcticOcean_MG_CB11_88 | ecosystem: Environmental > Aquatic > Marine > Oceanic | place: Arctic Ocean: Canada Basin | collected... | reverse complement strand
GATGCTCTTGTATCATTAGCAGTTCTTACTCTATCACCAAAACCAATTGGAGCATAGTTGTTTTTACGCAAATCATTTAAATTTGAATGAAACTTCTCCATATTGTCTTTATCTAAAGAGTAAAGGATATGAGATTCTTCAGAAACTGAAGTTGTAAGTCCATTTGCGCACCACATACGGTTTACATAAGGTAATACTTGCATTCCAGCAGTTGGTGTATTCTTGAAAGTTACTCCTCCAGTAAATACTTCATCTGTTAGACCTCCAATCTCAAAGTTTGCCTTTGGATTAAATGTATTAACTGTAATAATACCAGTCTTAGGATCCGTAGACCAATTTGTAACATCAAGACCTTGTTCGTTGATGATATTATCTGTCATCTGAACGAATTGGCTATTTGAAATACCAACTGATTCTTTTTTACTAATACCAACAACGCTTTTGCTGATTGGGTTTAGTACTAAAGTTACGTTGTTTAGACTGCCTCTATTAGAGGTCATTGCATCTTTCATTCTATTAATGAATTGTGCTTTTGCTTCTGCATTAAACAGTCTTTCAAATCTGTTTGAGAAGTTCTGCGACATACCTAAGATATTTAATAGGTTTTTGAATGCATCTTTTGTCATGTTTAAATTATGACCTTTGTATTCAAGGGTCTTTTCATTGACAATGTTAATGTCTCTAAATGGTACGATCTTTCTTAAAGATTGTGCATCAAGAGTTTCTTTTTGCTTGTGCTCAATTAACTCTGAGCTGAGTGTTGTAATCTGTGACATAGTCTTTGATTGTTTTTAATTAATAAATATTTGTTTGTTTTTGTTATAGTTTAATATAATCAATAAAGCACGAAATAAAAAATCTGGATGCACTTATTTTCAAAAAGTTATTAACAATTTGATTATAGTTTGCCCGGTACGAATAAAGATATTGCTTTTGCAAGTACTACTGAATCTCTCATCGTAAGTATTCCAGCCTTTTGAGCAAGTTCAGCAGTTTGTATTAAAACTGAAATAGCTGAGCTTTGGTCCATTCCTTCAATCTCTTCAAATACTGGCTTTGCCGTATTTTCTGTTTGGGTTGGTTCAACTGTTGCAGCGTCTACTGTTTCTTCAGCTGGGGCACTTTTTACTGTTGTCATTTTTGTCATAGTATTGTTTATTTAATAGTTATATAGGGTTCTTGTATTTTGTTTAACTTATTATTCAATTCTTTTATGCATTGTTCCATAGAGTTGTACGCAAGGGCTTCAGTAGAGACCTCATGGCTGTACTTAAATATGGTTTTATTTGTATAAAGTTCTGTCATTGAGCATTTAACCTCATATTTAGGTGTATTTAGTAAGAGTTTACTAAACTTACCGATATTATTAATCTGTTCTCTGGCTTCTCCAGCAAAGGCAAAAGTAGTCTTAACATATGCAGAAAAAGAATAGGTATTATCTCCTACAATCTCTGCAAAATAATTAAGTTCTTTCTTGCCATCTGAGATCTGATACAACCTGTAAATTGTAGTATCATTGCCTTTAAGCATTTTAGAAACAGTGTCCTTATGCAAAGGTTTTGCGATATATGGAGACTCAAGCTTTGCGCTAATTCTCCTAACTATTAAGTTATCCAATCTTTCCCTATTTTCTTAAGTGAATTATAATCTCTCTGTGGTTGTATCTTTTCTATTGTATCCCTGTGTAGCTCAACCTCTGTTGCAAAAGGTTCGGGTACTTCTACTGGAGGTTCTACTACTTCTACTGGAGGTAGTGGTGGCTGTGGAGAATAATGAGGTGAAGGAACTTCTACTTCTTCTTCAAGTTCTTCTATAGGTTCTTTATCAATATAATTATCATCATACCCGTCGGATACGTATTGTTTTAATGCAGCATCGATGATAGGAAATTCTTCAGTATCATCAATATCCTTCTTCTCTACTCTGATTTTAGTCTCTTCTCCTAAAAATCCAAGATCTTCATTATCCTTGACTTCTACTTTTTTATTTAACTCGTCTGGTCTAATATAATCTACTAATGATTTAATGAATCCAAGAGCTACTATTGGAAGTATTGCTCCACTAACAATTGAAAGTATTCTTTTTTGAGCAATTGGTTCTGCATCTACTAATCCAAATAACTCTACCCATCCTTGAAAATCTACTAAATTTATAAACGCGTAATAGGTATTACCCATTGCCTGCATTGCCGTCAATATAAGGAACAACGACCATACCATAAATCTGCTAGTCTTCTCAAGTATAATTATAGCAGCAAGAGATGCTGCTGCTCCTATTTCAAAAGCAATAGCCAACGATATAGCTAACCAGGTTGGGTTAGAAAGTTTAAAGAAATCTATTACGTGAATCGTTGAAATAATAGACACCATAAAATATAACACGACGAATGTAGCTATTATAGAGCCATGCACCCATTTGTTTTTTACTGTTCCCTTCATATTAGTCTTCTTTTTCTTCTAACGCATTGATCGAAATTCTTTCTTTATCAGAAATTTCTTCGATTCTCAATGTCTTCCATGCTGGAACTGTTTTAATAAGTTCTATCATCTCTTGTTGATTTACAACAACGTCTTGAAGACTATCAATCTCTACCGTTAATTCTTTAACTTTTTTTGTTACAGTGTTTGCTTTACTACAACTTCCACACTGTCCTAATAATAACATAAGCAGCATTATTAGTGAAATGTTAATGTAGTTTTGTTTAATTACGTCCATAATTTATATATTGTTTTGTTAATTATATATTTGAATTTAGTTCGCTGTTGTAGATATTAAGTCTCTTTCTAAATTTTTCAAAATAATACTTAATATCTGACTTTGTTAATGTAAATATCTGGGGCATTTCGTCATTTTCGTTTGCAATCCAGATCTCAGCTCCGTTTGGAATAGTTCTTGACCTTTGATAATATGCAACATAATAACTTGCAAGCTGAAGATAATAATCCTGTACCCATCTGTCTCTCTTTGGTCGTCTGCTGTTCTTGTAATCTATAACTAATATAGATCCGTCTGACATTTTGCTAATGTTATCTACAGTTCCAGCGTATCCAATGCTACTCCATAAAAATGTTTCAGATTCTAATACCTCTGCAACTCTATCAAAAAAATGTTCATGGTTATCCCAAAACTTCATAAACATTACCCATCCTGCATCAATAAATTCAATATCGAATTGAGTTATCTCCTCATCTGTTTTTGCAAGCACCTTAAGTTCATCCAGACGCTCGTCGTTGCTTCCGTCTATAAGTTTATATAATTCAATCAGTCGATGCATGACTGTACCACGATTCATCGAGAGGCTTGAGATTCTGTCTGCTTCGGCCTCTCCAACTCTTTTTCTCCATGCAGCTAAACCACTCTTATCTGAAGTATGGCTTAATATTGTAGTTACTGAAGGAAATGTATGTGTATTTTCACCATCTTTAATCTGGTAATGTCTTCGTCCGTTTACTTCTACTCTTTTAATATCTTCAGTCATATTATAGGTTTTGGAACCACTCAATAACTTGAGGCGTCCAATTAATACTCAATAAAACTAACTTCGTAAATGTGCATAAAAATAAGGTATTCCATAAAAATCTCCAGAAGTTAAAGTAATCAGTCTCTGGATATAACACCACTAAAAATGCAACAGCCTGGTCGTCTTGTATCTTTTCAATTAATGGATATGCATGATCTGAAAGACCGTATTTCATAAGAATATCGCTTACTGGCTTCAACTCTTTAAAGACGATAGATTGTTGCATCATCTCAGGCTGGTTCTTATATTCTTCATCTAAATTAATTACAGTATAGACACGGCCAAGCCAGTCAATTCTAAGTCCTTCTTTTTCTAGTTCAGGTTGAATAGACTTAACTGCCTTTCCATACTTAAACAATAACCGAGCCTCTCTTATAAAGTTTGGCCAGAATGTTGCTATATTTTTAATCAATGACATCTTCCGTTTCTATTTTTGTGAATTCGTATTTATTTTTGATAATACTGTTCAAGGCCTTTCCCTGTGAATCAGACTCTGCAAACTCCTCATAGTCTTCAACAGAAACATCATGGTAATGATATATTGCTGATGGAAAAGTTATCGTTAGTAGTTTTGTCTCGTACTCATATACAGATTCTCTCACTAACGAAGAGTCGTATATGTTTATTGCTTTTGTTATCATATCTTATTATATTAAAAATCCTCGATATTATATCAAGGATTCTTAAATTGTTTATATTTCAGATTAAGTTACGCGCTCTTCTGTGCAGAAATCTCTTTACGAATCTCTTGTGCAAGGTTCTTTAAAGTTTGCATAGCCTTTCTTACTCTAGTTCCAGCAGAATTATTTCCCTTTTCAGCGAATTTGTTAACATCTACTTGTGTTTCTTCGATAGCAGTTTTTACTTCTTCGAATAATTGATAAACTTTGTTGTCTTCCATTTTTATTATTTTAATTGTTAGATTATTATATACAGTTCTTTATTTTTGTTTAAATTGCGAATCCATAATATAGTCGAGTTATCCAATCGTCTTTCCTCATTATGTAATTTCGCAGGCTCCTCCAGCACATGCTAGTTCTCCGCTCAGTGTTGTGTTGTCTTCTGTTTCCACGACTCTTGTTAAGTCTATAGATCGCATTGATTCCAGAAGCTCATTGTATTTTGCCTCGTCTATATCTTCAAATGGAGCTTGAACATAAGTACCTCCATTATATGGTAATACTGAGAGCCCGTTGTAGTGGTTTCTGTTATCCCACATCCATTCTCCTACGCTTTCCCATTCCTCTTCTTTTAATGAAACAGTAGCTGAAACGTTATGTCCATTACTTCCTTTCCTGTGACCAGGCCTTACCCATTCCGTAGCAACTTTCTTGATTCTTTCTAATAAATCCATTGGAGATTCTGTTCTCAATATAGAACCTTCAGGAGCCATTTGAGGAATACTAATAACTGCAGTATCATGTGGTCTAAAATAATCATCTTCTATTAATTCACTATGATATTCATTAAGATATCCATAAATTGCTTCATTCTTTCCAACTCTTAACCTTCTAACATAATAATCATTATGCCATGCATGAATTCCTGAAGAAGTACCTAGAACTAATGAAGTAGTTCCTGCTGGCTTCACGGTTGAAGTTCTTGCTGCTGGATTAATACCTATAAGCTTTGCAACTCTTGTGTTTTCTCTTTTAAGAATACCAACTGCCTTTTTCATATCATATTCAAGAACAACTCCAGAACCGATACCAGTCATTGAGATCCCAATAAGAGCATCCTTCTCGGTAGTCTCTTTCCAAACCTCTCTTAAATAATGAAAATCGGTATAAGATGCTTGAAGTGTTCCAATAAATGTAGCCATCTTAACTCTTTCATTCAAATCATCCTGTGATTCTATGTTTGAAACATTAACCTCACATAAATTACAGAATTGATATGGTCTTAATGCTATTTCACAACAAGGATTTGTTCCCCAATCTTTATCATTATTAAAATATATTCCAGGTTCTCCTGCTCCACTCAATTTAATTCTTTCCCAAAGATTAATAAAGAAATCTTTAGTTACTTTATGTCTCATCAACACTGCTGAATTATTTGCTCTACCTCTTTGTGGATTTAATTCCCACCAGTTACCAGACTTGCAACTAATCATTTCGTCGTCGTCTGCATTAAATAGGCTAATAAGTGCAGCTCGTCTAATACCTCCAGCAAGAACAGCATCTGCAATATGACAGACGATATCATGAACTTCGATTGTTGATAATCTGTCGCCATCTCCCTTTGCCTCAAAGATTCCTTTAATCTTAACCAAACATTCTTTTAATGGTTGAGGTCCTGGAGCCTTTCCACCAGAAGTAACCAATAAAGCTCCTTTAGGTCTAATATCTGAATAGTCAAATTTGATGTTAGAATTTCTCTTGGATCCCATATATGATTTAACCAATACTTTAATTGCATCAGCCCATCCTTCAATTGAATCTCCAATCACGAAACGCCTTTCTCTCTTTTCAAACGGTTTAAGTATATGAGGTAGCTGTTCTACGTGATGCTTCTGTACACTATATCCTACACCACATCCTGAAAGCAATAGAAACATACACTCACTAAAAGAATCTATATGGTCAACTGGCAAATAAGCGCAATTATATAATCTATTAGGACTAATCTCAATTGGTTTACCGCCAAATTGCAGTGACCTCATTGATGGCAATATTTTCTTATCATATACTAGTTGATATGCTTTATCGATCTGCTCTTTTAGTTCTGGAAACTTCTTGACATGCATTGCTTTATTTCTGTCAACAAGTTCACTCCATGTCTCTCTTCTATTCTCTTCTGGTAGATATTTAGCGTACTTCATATGTACTGTAATATCTGATAGTATCTCACTCGATAATTTCATATGTGCTTTTGTTATTTTGTTTAATTTGTAGTGGAGTATTATATATTACTTTTTCTTTTTTGTTTCACCAACCTCGGAAGAAATATCAACATACTCTTTTTTGTCTAGTTCTTCCCATCCTTTATTAAGGTACATTCGTAAATAATTTTCTAAATCTTTCTTAATAATGGTCGAAGATTCTTTTTGTTTTTTACTTTTTTTACTATAACTTGTTATGTCTACGAACCAGTCTGGGTATTCTTTGGGGTCATTCATCCAGGTATTTGGTCCTATTACTAAAATATTAGGTGAACCCTTCTTTTTATACTGTTTGGTTTTTAGTATTTTATCCGACATTACCGTATTGCTTTTCTAATTCGATTAGTTTACCTTCAGCTGTAGCCAATTTTTCTAGTTGCTTCATAGCCTCTTCGACTATTTGTGGATGTTCTCCTATTCCTACAGGATTACTCATGTAGACATCTAACGTTGCTAGTGCTTCAATTCTGTCAGCCTTACACCTTGCTAAAAGTGCTTCATAAATTCTTGGTTTTGTCATATCTATTTTATTTTTAAATTGTTCTTTTGCCTTCATAAACTGCTTTTACCGTAGGAAATCTTAAAGAATGGGTTCCGTTTTGGTTTGTAGTTTCTTCAAAATATTGTACAGTGATAGTCTTACCCATAATATCTTGGGGGTTTGCGTTGTACTTTCTTTTTTGTTCATGAGAAAAGCCGCTTCCTACAGAAACTCTATTACCTTTATGTTCTATAACTACGTTTCTCATCATCATCTCTTCTACTTCTACTCCATCTACTATAACTCTATTGAAATCATGTTCTATATCAATTACTTTATATTCTGCATCGAAGAACTTTTTGCATTTTAGAAGATTCTTACTTCTTTTACCCTCATATCCAATATTCTTTCTTAACATCACTCCTTCATATCCTTGGTATTCAGCATCTGCGATCATACTTAATAATTGTCGTTCATCTTCTATTAGATGCTGTTCTAATAGTGTTAAAGTAGCAGTAGAATCTAAATCAAATCCTTGAAGATTCTGATGTCTATCATTTAGTTTTGTAGTACCTTTTTTAGTATCAAACTCATCTAATGTTAAATAATCAAATATAACAAATCTAGGATTATCCATAGTAAAATCTTTCTTTTTAATCTGCTTCATAATACCTTGAAAATCTTCATTTCCATCTTTATCCATCAAGCAAATTTCTCCGTCTAAAACAAAGTCACCAGGTAACATAGATACGTCGTCTAAAACTTTTTGTAAAGTTAGGAATTCTTTTCCTGCTCTTGAATATGCATTAACATATCCGCCTCGCTTTCTAATAATACATCGTACTCCATCTAATTTTCTAGATGCTAACCATTCCTCGTTTTCAAAATCACAATTCTTAGGCTCATATTTAGAAGCTAAAGCTACATCAAACGTAGGTATAAGTCCTGGGATCACCTTGTTAATCATGGAGATAGTTGACCTTGTCTTAAGGTTTCTATCAATAATATTCCAAATGAGATCCTCATATTGTCTATTCTCTAAGATGAATCTGTTAACATTTGCAATTGCGGTATGTCCTGTACAAACTCGATTTGCCAGGTCATCCAATAGAGTAAAAATACTGCCATAAGTATTTGAGTGGCCAAGTAGATCAGAATTCTTCTTGCAATTTGCAGATGAAACTCCATATTGCTTAAATGTATCGTAAGTATATCTTAGTAGTGATTTAACGTTTTCGTTAGAGGCATAGTATTCTATAGCTTGCTTTTTATCAGTATTCGAGTTAGATTGATTTGATAAATCTACGAACGACTGTAGGTCTCTTAATGGTTCTTGCATAGTTTTTGTTTGTTTGTTATAGTATAAATATAACACTTTATGCACGAAATAAAAAATCCGGATGCACTTATTTTCAAAAAGTTATTAACAATTTGATTGCTTCTGATACTTAGAAGATTTTCTTTAGAAATTCTGCCTTTTCTTGATGTGTTATCAAAAGGTCATTAAAGATAACAGGTAATTCTTCTAGACTAGATCTGTTGATATTTACATGCTGCATCGCTTTTGTTTTCATTTCCTCAGCGTATGGTAAATGTCCGTATTCGTGTATTATTGTATTTGTAAAAGTACGATCAGTTACATAAAGATCGCTGGACATCGTGATAAAATATCTTAGGTTTCTTTTTTGGTGCTCAGCTAGTAGCTGGTAAGAATATATGAAATCGTCGCCTATTGTGATATCTTCATCCATTCTGATGACAGCGCTTAATTTACTTTGTAATATTATCCTATCAAATCCCTCTGGCTTTGGGTGATCTATCCAGCTACCTCTCCCTGGACCATGATCAGGCCTTTTAACTAAAGATATTCCCCACACGCATCCCCAAAACTCATCATTCTCACCACATCGAAAACTATGTCCTCCTGTATCATAAGTAGCAAGAAGCTCGGATGGTGCTATACCTAACGCATCGATATTAGGGTAATGCTTAATATGCTGAGCAATTGATTGTAAGAACGTGGGGTATATAATATCATCTCCATCAATCTGAGACAAGAAGTCGGCATCACTTTTCAAAAATAAATCTCTACATGAATTTTTGCCTAGGCCACACTTACCATTGCTTTCAGTTCGTATTACCCTTAATGAAAAGTTTTCATTAAGTACTGATTGATAATAATCATCGCTTAATGTATTTACTACAATTACTGTTTCAACATCAAGATAACTTTCTGGGTATTGATTCTCTACTGAATTTACTAGTCTTTTTAGAGATGGCAAATTGTGGTGAGTCAATAGTGTTATGAATAATTTCATTTATATTAACTGTTGAAGTTTTTGAATTATTATTTTAATTCCGGGTGTTTGAGGTTCCAGCTTTAATAACCTTATAGCCTCCTTGATTCCTTTTATTGTTGGTTTATTTATATTTTCCATGCTTTTCCGTTTAAATAGTTAATTAGATTTAATATATTTTCATCTACGTAGAAACAATCTCTGAAATCACACCTCGTAACTTCTTCGTAAAGATCAGGCCTTATTTGTGATAACGCATTCATATATGCTTGACCCTTACGACTTCCTGAATAGCAAGCATCTACATATATTTCAATAAATAATTCGAATTCTTGGTCGTTTAACAGAGAAGGCCTTTGGCCCTGTACCAGTTCATTTAAGTCTTGCATATCGTTTAATTGTTATATATTTATATAGCCAATTCTTCTTTTGTTTACTGGCAAGTATGTTTAGACAAAAAAGGCCTGAGAATTCTCAGACCTTTCAATTATTATATATTGTATTGCTACATTATTTAATGTTTTTCTTTAACCAATTATTAATATAACCAATTAATTCTTTTGCTGCTGGTTTTATATCACCTGGCTCCGTCATTGGTCCTCTACCCCAATCAAGCCAAGCTTCTTCAATAAGTTCAAGACCTGCTCCAATGTCTCCCTTGCCATCAATTGTTTCAATGTAATCTTCGTTAACTGCTTTTTTAGATTTAGTTACTGGGTAAGTTTTACCATTAAATTCAAACTCTTCTAAATCTTCTTCAATTGCTTTAGCTCTTGCTCCTAAGAAAGCGTTGCGTTCATTTATTTTAGATTCAAATTGATGTCCAACGATCTTAACTCCAGCTACTCCTGGGAAAAACTCACCTCGATCTGTCTGTATTCTACCAGAAGAACTTGATTTATGAGGTTCTCTAAAACCGGTAACTTTAATAGGGTCTCCTCTAAAATCTTTAGTCTTATAAGGTAATTTAACAGCTTTACCTGTTACCTCATCTACTAATGATGCAGCTTCATTAACTACTGATTCTTTAACTTGGTCAGCAGGAACAACTCTTACTAATTGAAATCCACCTTGGATAGCATTACTAAGCATTGCCATGATTGATTTTTTATCATCTGTCTTTAAAGGACCAAATTTAAACTCCTGTCCCATAACTTTATATATTGCAACGAACCCAGCTTTCTTTTCATTAACTACTGATTCAGTAATTGATTGTTCTTTTTGTGATGTTGCTTTTATGAGTCTTCTATCGAAGTCTACTTTTATCTTCTTGACGTCATGTGCAATTTGAGTAAGATACTTTGCATACCAAGATCCGCCTTCTTTTTTTGCATCAACAGCATACCTTTGAAAGTCTTCAAACTTCTTAACCATGTCACTATGTAAATTGACTGCTAGTTGGAATGGGTTATCCCATCCAGGATAAACAATGCCTCTTCTAGTGTCTTTGATTTTTTGTTTAAGTTCTTTAGTTAATATCTGTTCAGCATCTGCTAAATGCTCCATTACAATTTCAAATTCTTTACCTGAAACACCAGCATCTTTAATAACTTTAATTGCTTCTTTGTATCTATTTTTATTATCTTGAAGAATTTGATTGTTCTGCTGCATTGCCGTAGCTCCGTCTCGTTGTTCAGCTCTAAGAGTTTGAAGTTCTCTGTTCCAGTTCTGAATAGCATCTATATCAATAGAGAATACTTCTGATGAAACTTCTAACATTCTTTTATAGTTCCAAACCTTTGCATCAACTCCAACTCCAGCTTTTGAATAATTATCTGCATCAGTATTAACTTTTTTACTCTTTTTAGTTGCGCCAGGGTCTTTATAAAAATGATTTCCACTAAATCCAATTACTTTTTTACCAACTGAAATACCTAAAAGAGCATCCCTATAAAATGAACTCCTGTATTGAGACCCTGCATAAGGGTTTCTAGTTCCTGCTGCTACAAAAAAGATGTTTAACTGATTTCTTCTTGGGTTAGCGCCTGTTGAAACATGCTCGTCTTTAACTTTATCCCATGCTATACCATAGGTATTTGCAGTTGAGTTCCAAAGATCTTTAGATGTACTGTTATCAAGTCTATTGTTAATATCTCCAATAATTGAGGATGCAAACTTTTCCGTTAAAAGAGATGCCTTAGATTTCTCTAACTCTTCTAAGATAATTGCTCTTAATTCTGATTTATTCATTTTTGTAAATTTATGTTTGTTTTACTATATATCTTTTAAAATTTTGTTGCTCTAAATATAGCCATGATTGCCATATTTCTGTATGACTTATCTTTATTTAGATATTCTATAGAATCATTTTTATTATCTGAAAACTTCTTCACTAGTGCATCCCATACCTTCTCTGCCTCAGGCATGCTTATAACAGAGGCTGCTTCATTAACTGATTCTTTAAGATACCAATTTCCGAATTGGCCTTTTTGAGTTTTCAATAGGTCATTGAATTTTGCATAGTCATCACCATACCTTTTTTTCAATGAATTATGAACTCTCTTTACCGATGATGGGGTTATTTGGCTTTTATTTCCCCATGCATTTGGAGCTATATCCCCTATAAGTGTTTGTAGGCTAACTAAAAATTTAGAATACCCAGGTGGTAATCCTTCATTAACTGATTCTGGTAAAGGTTTAGCATCTTTATGTTTTAGTTTATTATACCATTGATTTGAGAGTATGTAATTACTGGCAAATGCTTTTAGTTCCTTTTCGCTGCCAAATGATTGACCGCCTGCATCAATGTCATAACCTTTGTAATATAGGCTGTATTGAGCTCCTCTTGAATCCTCTTTTGTTTTAATAAAAACTATCTCGTCATTACCAATATATTTGCCTGGCATTTTACCTTCATTAACTGATTCGCTAAATAATCTCTTGCCAGTATTATCTTCAACCGATATATTAGCGTTTGGGTATTCTTTCTGTAATGTATTAAAATGAGCAGGAACTGCTTCTGGAGTATCGACCAACTTCTGCTTGACAACCATTCCGTTGCTAATTACAACAAGAGTTACAGGATAGCTTCCTTTCTTTACAGCTCTATGGACTTTGCCTCTAGATGCCTCAGTAACTTTAGATTTTTTTTTAGCATCTTCCCATGCATCTTCTTCTGGATAATCTTCATCTCCTGGCTTTGCAGGCTTTTCTCCTCTTTTTCTTTTAGCATGAACGTTATCCCAAAGACCTCTTTTCTCTTTTAGAAAATCTTCTATGGTTTTTATATTTTTCATATTATTATTTATTTTATTTTCGCCAAGCATTTTTAAGCCTCTTTTACCGTAGTGGTCCTTTATTCTTTGTCTAAGTATTACAGCTGCTTTAGTATAATTACCGTCAACTAATATTTTATACCCTTCCACATCAGCTTCTAATTCTTGTTTTTCAGAATAATCGCCTTTGTGCTTAAGTCTATAGTGCGAAATTTCATGAGCTTGAATAGCAAGTAAATGATCATATGTCAAATCTTCTAAAGACTCTCCGTCAATATATATTTGCTTTTTACCTGGAACTAAAAAACCCAAACCATGAGATTTGAATATAGGAGCAAAATCGCTTGCGTATTTTTCATGTTCAGAATAAATAACGAACATTTGAAATGATTTATCGATTTCGCTTTTTGCAGCTACAAGTCCTTTCATATCTCTATCGCCCTAGCGCTTTATTTACAAGAGTTTTAATTACTTCAGTGTAGTCATCCTTCATAGCAAACTTAATCTTTTGACCTTCAGACTTTGCATTTTTATTTATCCACTTAAGATGGTCCTTGTCTGTAAGAAATTTAGCAGCTTCTGATGAAACTGATTCAGGGTCTTCTCCAAATTCTTCAGGAGTTGTAGCAAAATTCTTTCCGTATGTAGAAGCATTAGACTTCTTTAGATTATTAATTCCACCAATCTTAATGTATATGTCATTATTAATAGGCATTGCCTCAAAGAATACTACATCTCTCTCCTCAGGATCATTGTCTCCCTTAACCTGGTCTATTGCATATTCACAATGAACTCTCCATGTCTTTTCTCCATTTACTTGGTAATATTTCCACATTGATTTACCAAAGTCTGATGCTGGTACCTTATACGCAGCTTCATTTATAAAGGCTTCAAATGTTTTTAGATTTTTCATATTTTTATTTTTTATTTAATCCATTTTAGATTTGAATCTTAGCATTTTCTTTTGGGATTGAAGCATATCTAATTTAGCATTAAGCACTTCCAAATTCAATGCCATCAATTTTCTTTTTTTGACATCTTCAATATCTGACATCTTTTGCTGAGTTTCTTTAATCTTATCCTTTGCATCGCTGATGGCATCCTTATTTTTATCTAATGGATCATCGCCTTCGTTTATAAAATTACCGTGATTCATCTCTACCGAATCATTCACTTTTTTTTTTCAGCTTCGGCGGCCAAGCTCCCCAACTTATTATGTTCTTTTTCTGCAGCTTTCATAGCCTTCTTCACGCTTGCAATTGCAGCTGATAGTGATTTAGTATTTAACTTACCTACAACATTGTTTTCAAAATCTTCTAGTTTCCCTCCAGCTGCTAAATTAATACCATAAGGAGGTCCATAATTACCACCATCATCTGCGGCTTTAAACGCAACTAATAAAGCATGCGATGTATCGAATCTCAACTTTTTACTTCCTTTGCTGACAGTATAGGATCCTTGAAACTCACCCTCATATTCTTTATTTGCCAAGCCTAATAAAGTCTTTGCCATGCCAGGATTCATGTCTTCCATGTCTAAATCTTTTACTTCTGCTTCATTGATTTTATATTCATAGAGCCAATTATTTAATGTTTTTAAATTTCTCATATTAGTGTTATTGTTTTCTTTATATATCAAAGAAAAAAGCTACCCTATTAGGATAGCTTTTTTAATATTTAGATAAGAATAAAGGTCTCTTATTATCATGTTGTTGTGATGATATGTGTTGTTTGAGGTAAGCAGGGTATTAGGTAGTGTCTTTTCAAAAGTTCTTACCATATTTTTTGCGCCGTCTAAGTGGTCTATAGTTTCGCAGCTATCTATAACTCTCATAATTTTCTCGTATGCTGCGGATCTGTCTGGTTTGAATTTTAGCATTAAGAGTTGTTTTCTTCTAGTTCTGATTTAACCTTGTTCCAATAACCTACAGTGTTTGCGTTATTTAAACCTCTTGGTCCGCCATTCCAGCATCTTGCAATTTCTTCAGCTGTAGTTAAATTATAGTAATCTACGTAGATATTAAACATCTCTATAGATTTATTTCTATTCCATCTATTAAAATATGTAAATCTTTTATCGCTTCCTTGTCTTTTTAGAATTCTATTGACATCATTGACCATGGTCTTTCTTATTTGTAAACAACCAACTGCGTCTTCTCCTTTATGATATGCCGAATCATTATCACTGCTCTCCACTTGTATAATAGCATCTAATAAATTTTTAACCTCATACTTGAAGTAATAAAACTCTTCTCTTCCCCATGGCCAATGAATTACTGTTGTATCTATAGACTCATAAGATATCGTGTCTATTTCGCATATGAGACTATCTATAAGAAATGTTAATCTCTCTTCGGTCTCAATACTCTTCTGAATCTCGTTACTCAACGTAAAGCTTAAAGTATCTACTGTATTTTCATACTTTAATATTGTTGCTACGAAGATGGCACTAAATAGCATTAATGCTATAATCAAAAATGTTTTTACTGAATCTTTCATGTTATTTTATTGTCTTATGGTTCTTAATTCCATACTTACTCTTATACATCGCTATCATGTCCTCACCTCCCATACCAAGTTCTTCTATAATATACTTATTAGGTATCATTGGTTTTCTTGCATTCGCGTTGTTTATTCTATCCGTAGTCTGTTCGTTTGGATAGACCTCCATTGTATGAATCTTTGAGTTCTTAGTTTTCTTATAGACTACAATTACCATCATGCCATCTCTTTATTAACAGCGTCTGCAATTAATACCTTGCCTCTTCTTACTCGATTCTTAACAGTCTGTAGGGACATATTGTGCTTTTCAGCAAGAATCTTGTATTTCATACCATTTAACATTCTGTCTACTAATAGGTCTCTGTACATTGGCTTCAAGTTTTTGATAGCCTCAACTGTTAAATCATATTTGAATTGAAGTGCATTGTCCTCTTCCATCATCTCATTAAATGAAGGGGTAGTATCGATCTCAGATCCAACGTCTAGATTTCCTTCAGAGTTAACCTCAATTCCAAATTCTTTCATGCCAGTTAATGACTTTGTTTTGTTTCTCTCGTTCTTATATCCAAGAGCAGCATTAAAACCAATCTTATATAACCATGTAGTTACCATTGCCTTTTCAGGATTATATAGATCTGACTTAGTCCATAGTTTTGTTAACGACTGAACTGCTAAATCTTCAGCGGTGTCCCAGTCATTAACGATCTTGTTAATATGTGCTGTTAAACCTGGCTTAATTCTATTATAAAGTACTGCAAAAGCTTTTGGGCTTTTAGTAGTTAAATAATCGGCTGTCATTTGTTTATAGGTCTTTTTAATCATATTCCTTGTTTTAGTTATTTTTTGTAATTTGTTATATGTTAATATAATCAATCTTGTGCGAAATAAAAAATCATTGGTGATTTATTTTCACAAAGTTATTAACAATTTGTTTAGTGTGCTTGTGTTAGTATCATAAATAGTTCTTCTTCTATTTCTTCTAACTCTTTAATTTTTAAAGCCTCTTCTGCTTCTCTTTGCTTCTTCAGATTTAATTTAGTTATATCTGGGTGTATAAATTTACTCATTTTATTAAGATTATTAATGTTGCGATTATGGCTAATATGCCTGCGATCCAAACAGCAGATGCAATGTATTTTTCCTGTCTGGTTGTTAGATTTATGCTCCACTTTTTCTTAGAGTGGTAGTCATGATCGTTCATACGTTGTAGATCGTGATTGTTCATTTTAATTTATTTCGTTTTATTACTATATCATATGCTGCTGATACCACATCTGAGTATTCTCTATGCTTCCACTTTGCTGGATCAGATTCTCTTAGCTTTTTAGATTCGATAAAAACCTCATCCGTGATACCCTCATCATGGGCCTTGTATAGTATATCTTCAATTTTTGACATGGCGTTATTTCTTTTTCATAGTTGGAGTTAACCACATATCTCCTTGGAACATTATCTCTAATAACCTTGGTTCGTTTTGGTCAATTCTGTTAAACAATCGTAATGAAGCTACGGTATCATGTTTCATCATTTTACCTACTTCACCCTGTATTCTTTCAATTGATACTACAGACTCTAATTTATCTAATAGACCTGGAGTAAACATAGCGTTCCATAATTCCTCATCTATTTTGAAGTTTTTGGTGATTGAGAATCTCAATGCCCGGATCAATCGGAGAGGGTCATCTAGTAGTGTTTGGATTGGGTCCAGCGGAGTCCTCAGAACACCTAGGCTTAAGTCTCTCTTTCCATTGAATAAATCAATCACCTCACCATCTAATGATTTAGCCAGTGCATTAACAGTGAAGTCTCTTCGGGTTAAATCATCTTCTAAGGTACCTAATTCTAGGATTGGTCGTCTAGTTCCTTCAACAACTCCAACTTCTTTTCTTGCCATTACAAAATCTGCAATAAGACCGTCATGCTGGTGTCCTTTTGGAAACCTTGCTCGAACTGTAAAACAGTCTTCTGTCTTCAAAAAGATTTTGAAACCTTCAATTTCTAAATGAGAAACCATAGAGTTAAAACCGTCTTCAACAGTACCATTCAGATCATCTAATACAAAGGTGAAATCTATATCGTTCGTATGAACATTTAATATCTCATCTCTTACGCAACCTCCTACTTCAAATATTTTTGGCATAGTATTTTTGTTTTTGTTTGTTATAATTTAATATAATCAATAAAGCACGAAATAAAAAACTTTTGTGCACTTATTTTCACTAAAGTTATTAACAATTTATGATTCAATCTCTGCAAACAAATCCTTAAGCTTTTTAAGCTCTACTGGTTTAAAACTCCAACTATCACAATTTACGTTTATAAGACTTTGCTTATGGTTACTTTTGTATTTAGCTCCTGGGAATGAAATAACTGAATGATAGCCCTTCTTCTTATTGTGCCAGTCTCGAAGTGGCCAGTACGACATCACGATCTCATGTTTGTTATCAACTTGAATATCGCAATCAAGCACGTTTAATTTGTGCCTATGTATTTCAACAATATCGTTAGTAGCATCGTCGAACTCTCCCTTGATTAGAAGAATAGTTCCATTTAACTGGCTGATTGTTTCGTCTGCTGTGATTGGATCCCATGCAAAATTACCTAAAACATAAACAAGGTCGTCGTCTGATACTACAGAGTTCCAAGCGCTTATCATGCCCTCGTTCATTTCTTGAACACAAGAAAAATGGCGCTTAAATTTCTTTATAGCGCCATGTCTTCCAAATTGTTGATTTCCTGTTGCAAATATCTTCATTATACTACTAAAAATTTAATATTAAAATTGTCCCATAACTTCTTTAGATATGCCTGTTCTGCTACTGACGTTGCACCATTTACAATCTTCTTTTCTGCTGAAGTATCAATAAACATGTAGATTACGAAATCATATGCCGTTGAGTATATTGTAGATTGTCCAAAACCTTCTCTAAGACTTGAACCACTTGAACCTCTCTTAAATTCTATAGCAACTCTAACACCGTTAGTTTCTACAGTCATATCAGGTCGGTTTGCAGTACCCATGAAATGGATGTTCTTGACAGTAGTCTTAACATCACCTTCCCATTTGACCATGGTCTTAGCCTTTTTACGGGCCAGACCAGGTTCAAATCCTCTTTTTTCAGAAATCCAAGAAGTTATAGCGTTTAATAGGTTTGGGTAAATGAATTGCTTTATCTTATCTTCATTTTGGTTCTTATAGTCAATCGTCTCAAAGATTTCATGACTTGTAATACCCTCAGTTATAACATCAAGAAGTTCTAATCTTTTCTTAGATTTACTCGATAATTTCATCAGCTTCAACTTTTTCAGTAGACATCTCATCGATCTTAGCATCAAGTTCAGCTAATTCAACATGCATGCCTTGGATTGCTTGGTTGGCCTCTGCCATCTTCTGCATCGCTTCGCTAATCTGAGAACCAATATTAGTTAATAGAGTAATAAAAGTTCTAGCAGCCTCAATACCATTTCCGTCTGCTGTCGTTAAAGACTTGTACAATGAGTTTAAATCAATAGCACCTAAATTAACAGTAGGTTCTGCGCCTTCAGCCTTAATTCTAGCCTTTTCAAGCTTAAGATTATCATATAGATTTATAACTAGAGCAGCATCTTTAATAGTCCAAGAAGTATTCTTATCAAGATGCTTCATTACTCTAGATATGTCTTTAATATCGTCGAAAGTAATACCGTATTTGGCATCTGCTAATTCATTTTGCTTTGTTTCAACTTCAGTCACGAGACTGTCTCTTGTTTCTGTTACCTCTTCTAGAGTTAACGGAGTTTTTGCGGTGTTTTCCACTTTTTTCATTTTAGTCATTTTTATTTGTTATTTAGTTTAAAAATCTGAGTTAGTTATTTTACAATCGAATTGAGAAAAGTTTAAATATTGTTTTTCGTCATCATTGACTCTTCTCATTACGTTGTCGTGTATATCGTTTCTTTCGGTGATTCTAGCAATCCTGGTCTCTAGCGGAATATCTAAGTATATTATAAAGCATCTTTTAGCATATTCACTAGGAAGTAATTTAACGGCTTCTGCGTTCATAATCATAACATCAGAATTATCAAATTCATCCTTTGTTATACCATATCTCCATCCATTAAATGATTGGTATTCTACGAATTCTCCAGCTTCTATTAAAGTGTCAAATTCTTTGTCTGATTTAAAGTGGTAATCCTTGCCGTCGACCTCATTGTCTTTGATTCTTTTCAGTCTAGTCGTGCAAGACACTCCAAATGTAAAGCCCTTATCCATCATTCTTTTTCTAAAGAAATCTTTTCCTGAGGCTGCTTTTCCAACTAATACTATTTTACTCGACATTAATTACTGTTTAAGATATTATATATTAGGTTTTTATTTTGTTTCAAAAATACCCTTTAAATATGAAAATGTGAATTTGACAAACCAATACGGCCAAGTTGCAGTTAATACTATTAAATCAAACCCAGATAATTTTTCAAGTTTAGGCTCTTTATTAAATAATAAATCTTGTATCAGTTTGAAAATGAATGAGAATATGCAACCTATTGTAATGTATAAAAGAACGTTATTCATTATTGCTTGGTTTAGAAGGCGTGCTGAATAAAATATTCAAAAGTACTAAAATACCCAATGATTGCCAAAATGTAATTGGGTTAACGGTTTCTATTGCTGGAACTAAACATCCATTCCAAAGCAACATAACTGGGTATGTGCAAAATACCATTAGAATAAATGCAAGGGCGAAAGCACCCGAGAACGTCATAATTGTTTTCATAATAAGTTTTTATGTGTTTACAATTATTATATAGGTAAAATGAAAAATGTTTAAGCCTCGTCTTCCATGCTAACCGTAAGTGGAAGGCCTAGTCTATCTTCAACCTCATTAAGAGCTAGTATAACTTGATCGAAATTAACAACTCTAACCTCTTGAGTACCTTCCATTGCGTCAACGGTTGCAGATGCCTGTGCAGTACTTCCTTGAATTGCGCCTTTAAGCGCAGATAGCGCATCTTCAATAAGATTACCGCTGCCTCTTTGAGCTTCTGCTTGTGATTGCACTGTAGTTTCTAACCTCTCTACAACAATACTAAGTTCTTTTGTTGCTTTAAATAATTCCTCTGCTAATATCTTCATTACGCTATCTCCATCAGCTTTTGCTAGATCAGACAAAGCAGTGAACATTCTTGTGGATGCGTTTACTGCCTCAATATTTATTTTTCTAGTATGATTTGCAAACTTACCATAAGATTTTTGCATCTTATTGAGTGAATTTGCGCTGTGTCGAAATGCTAAAGCATTTTTCATATTGAAGAATACTTCAAGTGGTTTAATTGAACCTGCTACATTACTAGCCTCTTTAGATATATTTGTAAATGAAATAGATATAAGCTCAATAGGCTCTGCTAATCTTGCAAGTTTTCTAAATTGTTTAAATAACTCAGAAGTTAAAAATAAATCGTCATCCTCAATTGATCCTGCTGTGTCTATTATTGCTTGAAATGAATCTGAAATAGATTTAATCGAGTTGGCGGATTGCTCAAGTATCTGTTGTCTTACTCTTAGGGTTAAATTAGATATAGGACTTAGCGCCAAAATAAATCTGTCAGAATTTGAAGATATACTAGCAACTGCCATTTGAACCATAACCATGGCATTCGCAATCCCAGCAAGTCTTGATAGCGAATTAAACATCGCTACTGAAGCCCAAACTGCAGGTATATTAGTTTGATGTGTACTTTTAGCAAATTCACCGTAAGCGGCTGCGACTATTCTTAAATGAATTGCTAAGCTAATCATCGTCGATGTTTTTTTCATTAAAATATGTAACGGCATAAATGCAGATTTAAGAGCACCTGCGTAATAACCAATAGCCTTAAATACATCTCTAACTCTTTCTAATTGGGTTGCGGGGCTTTCAATGTCGTAATGTGATAATTTCTTAACAGAATGTATTGCTTTGATGAACGGTTCTAGACCAGCAGTACTCATTGCTCTTGCTATGTTACCAAGAGGTTTACCTAATTTTATAATAGACCTCGATCTTTTAGCTAAACCGTCTAATATAGTAAATGGAGTTTCTTCTTCATTTCCAGCCGCCCAATTAATAAATCCTGAAGCGGCATTACCAAGTGCTGAACCAACTCCACCTATTGCCTGTCCAACAATAGCTGCAGTCAACATAAGCCAAGATGCTGCTATCGCCATAATACCACCAGCAAGTCCTAGCATATTTTTAATACCAATTTCTTCTTTAAATCTTTTTAATACGTCTATCATTGCGTGTAATGGTGACATAAGACCTCTTGCCATTTTATCCATTGCTGATACATTTACATCTGGTAATTTACTAAATATCCATGCAACTACCCAAATAACACCGGCAATAAGTATCATACCGACTGCACCTAATAATAAACCAACCGGAGTTAATAACATTGCAAGTCCTCCGATAACGCCAAGAGGTATTGAAAACATGAATATTGCAAGAGCAGCATTAAAGGCCCAATCTGAGTCGGGTGCAACGAAGTCGCTTGGCAGAACACTAAAAATCCAAGCAGCTGCTAATATACCGATGGCAACTGCTGCAACACCAAGTAGACCCAGTAAAAGTCCTTTTATTCCTACTAGTTTAGCAACAACAGCCATTACAGCAAAACTAATACTAAACACTGCCAATGCAAGTCCAGAGTCCCATGACCATTCTGCGGGGGGTGCCACAAAGACGGCAGGTAGTAATTGCATAATCCAAGCGGCTGCTACAATTCCTAATGCAATTATTGGGATAGCAAAAGCTGCAGCGAACATACCCTTAGCCCCTAATCCTTTAACACTATGTGCAATCAAAGCGAAGGATGCTGAAAACACAAATAAAGCTAAACCAACATCAAGCGACCACTGCACATCTGGTGCAACAAATTTACTAGGTAGTAATTGCATAGCCCAAGCTGCTGCTACAATTCCAAGTGCCAGCGCACCCATTACTAATGGCAACAGCAAAACCTTACCGACGCCCTTTAGGTTCATTTCTATTCCACCCTCTTTCATTCCTATCATAAGTGCTGCTGCGGCAATACCTAGAGGTATCATAATAATTCCTACCATAAGTGCAGCCCAAAAGGTTTTATCATCAATAGTTTTCGTATAACTTAAAACCCAAGAAGCTGCAACAATTCCAGCAGCCATTCCAACCATAATTAATGGCATCATCGCGACCATACCAACTCCAGCCATATCCATTGATACTCCACCCTCTTTCATTGCGTCTATAAGCTTTGCTGCTGCAATTGCTAGAGGAACCATAACAGCTGCAATTGCTAGTGCAGAAAGAAATGTTTCCATCGATATCACCTTAACTAAACTTAATACCCAAGAAGACAGTGCTATTGCCGTGGCCATTCCAACCATAGTCAAAACCATAATACCAGCAGACTTTAAAATATCTTTAAGTCCGACTCCTGTAAGTTTACCAGTTAGAGATTCACCAGCATCTTGAGTAATCGAGGCTGATATTTTAGAGAAAACTGGAGCCAATATAGCAAAAACGGCAGCAATCGCAAGAGTAGATAGTAGTTGCTCTGTAGTGGGTACTACCATGAAACTAAGTATGCCCGATGCTGCAACAAGAGCTCCTGCCATTAGAACAACAGCAAAACCACCCTTGACAACGCCCATCATATCAGGCATCTTAACTCCACCACTAGCTCCCTTCTTATTATCTTTATTTTCCTTTTTAGTCGTTTTTAGGAGTTGTCTAATATCTCCTAATATAGCTGTCTGTTTCTTTAACTCCTTATGAGTTTCAATTGCAGCTTTCTTTAAATCAACCGTAAGTACTGTGTGTATCTGAGATGTTAGTGCGTTATTGGATTCCGATGCTGCTGCGATTCGATGCAAAGGATTAAATAACTTTGAAAGTATTGGAATTTTCATATACTATATAATGGTGTTTTTTACCTATTCTATATATCCAAAAAATCCACCACTAATTAGTGATGGATTCTAAGTTACATTTTCGGCATTTTCATGCTTGGCATTTTCATGCTTGGCATTTTCATGCTGCCTGTCATTTCACTTGCCTGTTCTTGTTGTCCGGCATTTTGCTTGTTTTCCATTTTCATATGATCTACAAGGTCATTAACTAAATAATGAAATTCATAGTATTCCATGTTGTCAAGCTCTGACGGTTGAATATGCAGTTTAAAATATATGTAAAACTTCGTTTTAAAGAAGTTCTCCAGCGATATCTTGAATAATGAATAGAGATTTGATTCCGTCACGAAAGTTGATGGGGATCTCAACGTCCTCCCCACCATCAAGTGCAACTAACATGTTGGGCTGCACGCCAACTTTCATTTTTTCTGCTAATTTATAGATTAAGCTATATTTTGCTGTTGACCAATTGTTCATTTCCATTTCAAACTCAAAGATTTTCTTCTTATCAAAACCTCTCCATTCACTTACAAGATATGGAATGATTTGAATAACTGATGAGTCAATCTCGACTCCTTCTGCCTGTCTCTCTTTGATATATCCAGTCATATGTTGCATGATACCGATTGAAGGCGGTCTCATCGTAATAGTACCAAATGATTTTGTTTTAATTAAGAAGGTTTTATCAGATGAATCATAATATTTATCCAGTTCTTTTGGAATACTAAAATATTGAAAGTATTTCTTTTCGATTACAATGTTATGAGTCTTACCTTTCTTATCCTTGTGGTCTAGGGCTAACCTAGATTCTGGATCTGGGAACGTTAGGTCTCTTATTGATAATATAACATAAAACCTATCCTCCTCACAGAGGTCTTTATATGACATCATCTTACTACCAGACTTAACCCTGATACATGATTCTAATATATCATTTAATTTAGAGTCAATATCCAATATATTTTGTTCATCAACTGTTGAAAAATGTCTAATCTCTGCAACCTTTGCAGATCTTATTGAAATTTGAGTTTTATTAGGATAAAACATGCCACCTGACGGTAGCGTAGCAACTGGAATATCATGAAAACCTAAGTGAAAGTCTGCAGGTGCTGCCTCGTCTCTCTTAAATTTATCCATGTTAACCCTGCCCTGTTCTACTCTTTCTTCTTGTGGAGATTCATTAGAACCTTCCGCAGATTCTACAAGATTTTTATAATCTTTGTCCAAATCTGTATTTTTGTCTTTTTTAGCCATTGTTATTTGTTTTTAAGTTTACTTATATTTGTTTTGTCCCATTCTTTTGCAGCGGACGGTCTATGTTTAATTTCTTTTTCTATTAAATCTCTTATAAATGCTGAGACTGATACTGGTCTTTCTTCGTTTTCTAATGCATCGTTTAATATTATTCTGTTGATTAATGTAACCGTTTCGTCTGACAATAGAACCTGTAATTTCTTTGTTAATCTATTTGTCATGATCTTTTATATTATTAGTATAACATATTATATTTTTGTTTCAAAATAAAGGACGACATTTCTATCGTCCTCTAAATTATTTAATTATTTAAGATAAAACTTCTCTCCAAGTATCGCATCTCCAAGCAACTTCAAGAGTTTGAGGATCAGCTGATTCGTAACTTAGTTCAGCAGTAATTCCTAATCCAGAAGTTATAAAGCAATCTTCTAAAGTAATAGTTCTGTAAATATCTCCAGCTCTATTAAATTGTACGATTACGATAGTTCCAGTATAATCTTTCTTAAGACCCATTTCTCCAGTTTGCGGATCGTATTGTGAAGTATACCACTGTCTTATAGTTTTATAAAGATAGGCTTGATTAGCGTCGTTTAGGTTAAGTGAGAAGTTAACAGTAACATCAGCTGCAGAACCGTCCGGCATACCAGCATATGAACGAGTTGCAAACTTATATTTCTGCTCAACTGCAGCAACCTCTTTGTATAATGAATCAAGTCCACTAATTGAGTTGATATGTTGTAGTAAAAGACCTGAGTCATTTACACCAGCAGGAGGTAAAATTGTAACCTCAAACAAATTAGCTTGAATTGGTTCAAAGTTTTTACCTTTCTTACTAGTTTGGTCTTGTGAATAATGCGGTAATGCCATAATTTTTATTTATTTATTTTTAATATATATTCGTTTTTTTATAGGAAACTTCCAGCTGCGATTTCTCCAGTGTTAAGAACTGTTGTTCTGTGAACTACAATCTCTAAACCTTTAACCGGCTCGACGTAAGTATCTATAATTCCCATGTTGTTATCGATTACCTCGCTGTCATTATTAGTAGAATCCATAATGTTTTTGAAATCGTAAACTCCCTGGTCTTGTTTAACTGATTCTAGGAACGAGTCAACTAAAGTTTTAATCTCTAGTCTCGCTTGAACTGTGTTAAACTCAAATACATAATCCTTAAGAATATCGTTGATTCCATCCTGTATGTAAATAAGTACTTCTCTTACATGTGCAGAACTTAATGCCGATTTAATAGATTGTTGAGCTGTTTTGTTTCCAAGAATAGTTAAACCAACTCCTCTTTGGAAAACAATTGGATTAATTCCAAATGGCTCTAAAATATCTCTATCAGCTTTATCAAAAGTATATTCAGCT
>Ga0115003_10000980_pt1 | contig 25482 bp, 25 predicted proteins | sample ArcticOcean_MG_C_7_FD_88736 | JGI IMG/M metagenome (GOLD analysis project Ga0115003, IMG submission 88736) | Marine microbial communities from western Arctic Ocean - ArcticOcean_MG_CB11_88 | ecosystem: Environmental > Aquatic > Marine > Oceanic | place: Arctic Ocean: Canada Basin | collected... | reverse complement strand
CTAATACCTGAGTGGTATCGATGGCCTCAATGCCACTTAAAAACCAGCCACCACCGTACATGATTTGATAACCCATAACGAGGTACATGACACAGGCAATTGCAAACAGAGCAAAGTTTTTGGTGAGAATTTCAGTGGTATTTTTGCTGCGTACCAGGCCAGCTTCAAGCATGGCAAAACCGGCGGCCATCCACATGACAAAAGCGCCACAAATTAAGAAGTAAAAGGTATCCAGGGCAAACTGGAGTTCATATAAGTTATTTTCCATGGGGGTCTCTGTTAGTTGTTGTGATTGCTAACCTTGCTATTGCGATTATCGTGCCAAGGTAATAAATATCATATAAAACAGTATTATACGTTGAAAAATAATCATAAATTTAAACTCGATGCACCAATTTTGGTGCGCTGTAAATTGATTTCAAGTGCATTTGCACTAATATGGAGCACGCAGCATAATGACAATTGTTGTTTGCAAAAATTATTGACAAAAAAGACATAATTGGCCTGCCTAGGTTTGTTTGATACACTGATATTTGATTATTTTTGGATACCACACATTGACTTATTTAGTTGCTGCCATTGATCTTGGTTCTAACAGCTTTCATGCCACTTTAGTGGACACCGGTGAGAACCCTTATCGTGTGGTTAGCCGGGCTGGGGAAAAGGTTCAGTTGGCTGCAGGTTTGGATAATCAAGGTCACCTCAGTCAAGAAGCAATGGATCGTGGATTAGATTGTCTGCGGCGTTTGGCCCCTAAATTAATAAAAGTCGACCCTAATAATCTTCATGTGGTTGCTACTAATACCTTGCGTGTAGCACAAAATAGCGCTGATTTTATAAGCCAAGCTGAGGCTATATTGGGTGTGCCAATAAGAGTGCTTACCGGTGACGAAGAAGCCTTATTGATCTTTTCTGGTGTAGTGGGGGAGGTGTCCTCCACTACCTACCAGCAACGTAAAAAACTGGTCATCGACATCGGTGGGGGTAGTACCGAACTGATATTAGGTCAACGCATCCCCCAACGTTTGCAAAGCTTTCCAATGGGTTGTGTGGCGTTTAGTGGCAAATTTTTCCCGCAACGCAAAATAAAACAAAGCTATATAACAAATGCTGTTGAAGCAGCCCAAAACACTATTGAAAAAGCCTCTCTAGGCTACTTTTGGGACGACTGGCAAGTGTGTATTGGTTCCTCAGGCACAGTTAAGGCATTAGCCGCTCTTAGTGCGCTGGAAGAAGATGGTAGGCCTTATCTAGACTTGGCCTCGATGGCTAAAATTGAACGACAGCTATTAGCCTTCGATCATTTGGATGAGGTGCTTATAGAGGGTTTGAGGCCAGATAGAGGCGAAGTGCTGCCAGCGGGATATGCCATACTTAAAGGTATTATGCTGAGCTTAAATTTAGACCGTATTTATTTTTCTACAGGCGCTTTACGCGAAGGCGTATTGCTGCGTGCGTTGCAACAACAAACTGATTCATTAAGTGGCTCATTGAGTAGCTGAGAAGTGCTGTTTAGCAAATTCCTGAAAGGTCTGCATTAGGCGTGTAGGCCTTTTGGCTTCTAGCCATGTCATGCTAATGTAGCCAGGTTCTACCTCCTCTTTAATTGGACGTAAACATAATGCGTTGCCATTGTAGTCTACGTTTGCCATAGGTTGGGTGACCAACACCGAATAGCCCATACCATGACCCACTAATCCACGCACGGTTTCAAAAGACGGAGAACGGTAGCGAATCCATGGTTCCAAACCTTGATTACGAAATAAACTAGTAAAATAATCTCGGCTCGGTGCCACATCTAATAACACCATCGGTAAATCGACTAATTCTGTAAGGCTTATGCTGTCTTGATGGGCTAGTTCGTGGTTTGGATCTAGCAGTATGTGGGGCATAGGTTCTGCTAGCACTTCTGCCGCTAAATCTGGGCCTAATGCTAAGGTATACATAAATGCCAAATCAAACTGCCCCGTGTGCAAGCCTTCATTGAGTTCATCTTGATTAGCTTCGTATAAACGTACATCAACCTGTGGGTGCAGCTGTAAGAATTGCGTAATTAACGGTGGCATGTACATGGGTGCTAAGGTAAAAAAGCAGCCTATTTCCAAACGCCCATACAAACCTTGGCCTAATTCTTTTACATTGGTTTCTAACTCATGAGCATGGGCTAAAAGGCTACTTGCTCTAACTAATAAATCTTGTCCAGATGTGGTGAGTGAGACGCCTTGGGCATGGTGGCGCAAAAATAACTGTAATTGAAAATGGTCCTCCAACAATCCCATGGCGTGGGTAATAGCAGGTTGCGAAATATGGAGGCTGCGGGCGGCGGCGGAAATGCTTTGATGCTCTGCAACGGTAACAAAGTAATGCAATTGTTTGAGGGTGACTTTAAGCATTGGATGGTTTGCCTATAAATTTAATTTATCTTTTTGCTCAATTTAAATTATTTTATTTAATCCTAACATCATTGCATACTTGATTCATGTTATTTATTGAGGACATTGAGTGCCTCATTTGGAGAGTTTGTATGTTACGTACTGGCGACGAATACCGTGAATCAATAAGAGATGGTCGTGAAGTTTGGATTGATGGTGAAAAGGTTACCGACGTACCTAGCCATCCGGCTTTTAAACCCATCGTTGATATCCGTGCACGCATTTACGACATGGCCCACGAGGAAGCCCATCAAGAGGCGATGTCCTATGTTGATGAGGCTACGGGAGAGCGTAACTGTATTGGTTTTAAACTGCCCCATACCCAAGCAGATTGGCAGGCTAAACGGCAAGCCATTAAACGCATAATGTATGACGTAGGAGCAGTGGTAACTCGTGTAGGCGATGAAACCGCTGGTGAAATGTGGTCTCTATATGATGGTTCGGACATGCTCAATAAAGTTGACCCAAGGTTTGGTGCCAACATTGAACGCCATATTCAACGAGTCCTCAAAACAGACACCTTTCACGTTTCGGCCAATACAGATCCCAAAGGTGATCGTTCAAAGCGGCCCCAAGACCAAGACCCAGACATGTTGTTGCACGCGGTTAAAGAAACCGATGAAGGTATCATTGTCCGTGGAGCCAAGTATGAAACTGCCGCAGCCTACGCTAACCAAGCGTTTGTTAAGCCTACTATAGCCAACTGGGGGGACCAAGAGCTGTCTGATTATGCTTTAGGTTTTATATGCCCTATGAATGCACCTGGTTTAAAGCACATCTGCCGCAGTGGTTTTGCAGGCCGTGGCAGTGCAGAAGATTACCCACTGAGCAATCGTGCAGATGAAATAGACACTTTATTGGTGTTTGATAATGTGCTGATTCCTTGGGAAGACGTATTATTTTATCAACATACCAAAGCAGCTACTTTTATTCGTGGTACTTTACACCGTTATAGTGCTTTGGCTTTTGTTGAGCGTATTCAACACATTGCAGACCTAATGATTGGCACGGCGTTACATAATGTGCGACAGACTGGTCTTGATTCACAACAAGCGGTGCGGGAAAAAATAGCTCAATTGATTTGTTATCGAGAAGGCATAGATGCCCATTTAACAGCTGCTATAGCCATGGCCGAGCCAAGCCCTAATGGTTTGTTGATGCCCAACCAGTCTTTTTTATACACTGGTCGTGTTCATGCCTGTAGTCAACTGCCAGCCATGATGCATATTGCGCGTGAATTGTGTGGTGGGCAAATTTGTGTCACCCCTAGTGCAGCAGATTTTGCTAACCCTGATACCCAGCCTTGGTTAGAAAAATTCTATTCTGTTAATGAACGCTGGAGTTCAGGTGACCGCCGCCGGTTATTGGCGTTTGGTCGTGACTTACTTAATTCTGATTATGCAGGCCATAAGGTGACCTTCCAATTATTTGCACAGTCGCCACCTTTTGCCCATTTAAACACGGTTTACAATAATTTTGATTTCGAAGGTCCATTGAGTTTTGTTAAGAAAGCAGCAGGCTTGTCTGACCGAGTTATGGATTAACAAGGTTAACGGTTAATAGTAGGAGAATCCTATGCGTGATGAATTTTTAAGTGCCCTGAGTAATGCGGCGTCTTCCGTTGCTGTTGTTACCACCTCTGGCGATGCTGGTATGGCGGGATTAACCATTAGTTCATTTTGCTCTGTATCGGCAGACCCACCCACTCTTTTGGCTTGTGTACACAAACTAAGCCCCTTGGCAGAGACGATTAAGTCTAACGGGCGCTTTTGTTTAAACCTATTGAGCCAGCAGCAAGCACGGGAATCTGATATATTTGCTGGCCGAATTAAGCCTCAGGAGGGCGATAAGTTTAGCCTAGTGGATTGGATCAAGAGCGAATCAGGCCAGCCGATGATAAACCACAGCTTAGCTAGTTTTGATTGTGAAGTGAGCCAAATTATTGACGGTGCTAGCCACTGGGTAGTATTTGGTTTAGTTACCGACGTTCATGCCAATGGTGATTCAGATACAGACGCAAGCCTCGTTTACTGCAAGCAGGCCTACGCTGGTACCACACGTCTCAACTCATGTGCAGCGGCCTAAACTGCGACAATCATTCACTTAACCAAAAAACGAGAAATTAACCTATGGCACACCAACGAATTAGAAAGTTTAACACCGCCAAAATGTACCCAGGTAAAGGCATGGATAATGACCTGTGTATGGCAGTAAGAGCTGGTAATCGTGTTTTTTTGCGTGGCCAAACAGGTTTCGACTTAGACGGCAATATGGTAGGTATCGGTGATCCTGCTGCACAAGCGGAAATGGCTATGCAGTGTGTAAAAACACTGCTAGAAGAGTCTGGAGCCAAATTGGAACACATCTGTAAAACCACCATTTACATTACTGACCGTGCCTACCGTGAAGAAGTCTATACGGTTATTGGTCGTTGGCTAAAAGGTATCCATCCCTGTTCTACAGGGCTAATAGTACAAGGCTTAGCGAGGCCAGAAATGGTCATGGAAATTGACGTAGAAGCCATTATCCCTGAAGCAGACGCTTGACGATTGAATAAACCATGTGGAGTTGCAGACGATGTTAACAGCAGCACAAAAACAAACGTATTTAGACCAAGGATTCGTGTTAATCCCCCAAGCTATCAGTGCAAATAAGATTGCTGCCATGGCAGAAGAGTTACAAGGCTGGATAGAAGAAAGCCGTGACCACAACAAAAATTATGGTGCCACACGTAATGGAAAATCTAGGTTTGATCTTGAACCTGGCCACAGTAAACAACATCCCAAATTAAGACGTATCAATAATCCAGTGGACATATCCCAAGCCTATAGGGATGTGTTGTTTGAAGGCCCTGCAGTGGAAGCTGCTGTCGATGTGTTAGGGCCCAATGTTAAGTTTCATCACTGTAAACTCAATATCAAACTGCCGGGTATGGTGACACGGGTAGATTACCATCAAGACCACCCCTTTGATGTGCACACTAACGATGATCATGTCACGCTACTGGTCTTATTGGATGACATGACTGAAGCAAATGGGTGTTTAAGAATAGTGGCTGGGTCTCACTTATGGCCGCAATATAGCCATTACAAGGACGACCAATTTGTTGGTAAAGTAAATGAAGAAGCGCAGGCCATGTGTGAGGCCACGGCAACTAAATTAGAAGGTAAAGCGGGGGATATATGCCTAATGAACACCTGGTGCCTTCATGGTGGCACCTCAAATTTGTCACAAAACTCACGAAGGTTATTGATTTGTGACCTCACAGCAGCAGATAATTACCCACTGATGGAACCGCAAGTTCCTTCTGAACATACAGGGAAAATTATCGCAGGTAAGTCCAGCCGTATTGCACGATTTAGGTCTGGCGAAGTAGAAATGCCATACCATTATGAATCAGATTCATTTTTTGGAGCGCAAGGCCAAGATTCACCCTATTAATTAAAAATGAGATTCAATTATGACATTTTCGATATCTGGTTTTTGTAAACGCACTGGCATGGTGGGTGTGGCCATCACTACTTCAAGTATCAGTGTGGCTAGCCGTTGCCCGTGGATTAGAGCGGGGGTAGGGGCTGCTGCCACCCAAAATATAACGGACCCAAGCTTGGGGAACCTAATGTTGGATGGTCTGGAGCAAGGGAAAACCCCTGATCAAGTTATTAGTGACTTGGTGAATGGGCGTGACTTTATTGAATATCGGCAATTAGCTTTGATTGATGCCAAAGGCCAAAGTGCCAGTTTTACTGGTAATCAAACCCTAGGCACTAACGCTGTAGTACAGGGTAATGATTGCATTGCGGCTGGTAATATACTCATTACCACTGCCGTACCCCAAGCCATGGCAGACACTTTTGCGCAACACAGTCAGTTGCACTTGGCACAGCGATTACTATTAGCGTTACAGGCTGGAGTGGATGCGGGGGGTGAAGAAGGTCCTGTGCATTCAGCGGGCCTTAAAGTTGCCCACATTCACCCTTGGCCATTGGTCGACCTGCGGGTTGATTGGGCGGATGATGGCCCTATTGCTCAGCTAATGGATCTGTGGAAAGCATACCAACCACAAATGATGGACTACAATTCTCGTGCTATAGATCCGAGTTCTGCGCCAAGTTATGGCGTTCCTGGGGATTTGTAACAATGTCCTTGAATGTCACGGCTCAGCAGATTTTGAAACAATTGGTGAGTTTTGATACTACCAGCTACAAGTCTAATTTAGCATTAGTAGAGTTTGTTCAAAATTACCTCAGAGACTATGGCATAAACAGCCAGCTAGTGCCTGATGCCAGTGGTAAAAAAGCTAATCTTTACGCCACCATAGGCGCTAATTCAGAACGGCCAGATAAAGGCGGTATTATGTTGTCTGGCCATACAGACGTGGTGCCAGTGGCTGGACAAGACTGGGTTACCGACCCGTTTACCTTAGTGGAACAAGATGGCAAATTGTTTGCCCGTGGCAGTGCCGATATGAAGGGCTTTATTGCCTTGGTATTAAGCCGTGTGCCAGCAATGCTTGCCCAACCGTTACAATTGCCTTTTCATTTGGCTTTTTCTTATGATGAAGAAATTGGTTGTGTTGGGGTACGAGGGTTACTTACTTTATTGGAACAGCTGCCGGTTCGTCCAGCTATGTGTATAGTAGGAGAACCCACCAGTATGCAGGTGGTGATCGGGCACAAAGGCAAAGCTAGTTATCGTGTGCAAGTGACCGGCCACGCTTGCCATTCAGGCCAAGCTCCTTTAGGCGTTAATGCGGTGGATTATGGGGCTCAGTTGGTGGTCTATATCAATAACATGGCTCAGCAGTCTGCTCTAAACGGACCTTTCGACTATGATTACAAGGTGCCTTACACCACCTTGCATACAGGCACTATACAGGGTGGTACTGCCCTCAATATAGTGCCTAACCATTGTGAATTTGAATTTGAAATTCGCTATCTAGCACAACAAGACCCTGCCCCCTTGGTACAGAAAATTGCTGATTATGCCAAGTTTGAGCTGGAGCCTAAGATGAAAAATGTGGCCTCTGAGTCCGGTATCAACATAGTACAAACTGCTAGCTATCCAGGGTTGTTAATAGAACCAGAAGCTGAGTTAGTGACCTATGTTAAGGGACTGCTTAACAATGACGCCCATAGCAAGGTGATTTTTGGCACGGAAGGTGGCTTGTTTCAACAACAGCTTGGTATTCCAACCTTAGTCTGTGGTCCTGGCAACATAGACGAAGCCCATAAAGCGAATGAGTACATTAGCCTAGAGCAGTTTACTTTGGGCGGTCAACTTTTAGACCGCCTCATTGCAGATATGGCTAATTAGCCGTATGTATCAAGTCACACAATACTAATTGTGGGCGGCTTAAACAGCTAGATACTCTTCACGTAAGGCTTGGTTTTCGAGTACTTCTTGGGCGGTGCCAGTAAATACTATTTCACCCGAATCAATAATAATAGCGTGGTCAGCTAACTTCAGTGCTGCCACAGCATTTTGTTCAACAATAATGGTTGTGATGCCCATTGATTTAACTTCCCGCAGCATACGTTCAATTTCTTGAACAATCACTGGTGCTAAACCTTCATAAGGCTCATCCAATAACAATAGCTTAACGTCACGAGCTAGAGCGCGTGCGAGGGCAAGCATTTGTTGTTCACCCCCCGACAGGGAAGACGCTTCTTGCTTACGCCTTTCCTCTAACTTTGGAAAATGGCTGTATATCTTTTCTAAAGTCCAGCCGATAGGCTCGGCTATTTGGGCTAATATGAGGTTCTCTTCTACGGTCACGCCTGGGATAATGCGACGATCTTCGCACACTAGTTGAACGCCGGAACGAGCAGCTTCAAAAGCTTTCATCTCGTGCAATGCTTGGCCATTTAGCCAAATTTCACCGCTAGTTAGGCCTGGCTCACTGGCCCTTGCTATAGCACGCAGGGTCGAAGTTTTACCTGCACCATTGCGGCCCAGTAAAGCCACAATTTCACCTTCTGGAATATCAAAAGATACACCCTGTACCACGTAACTTTCACCATAAAAGGCGTTCAACTCGCGGCAAGAGAAGAAGGTCTGAGGCGCGTCTACTTTACTTTCATTCATAGTCTGCTTCCTTATGGCCTTATTAAACTTGAGCTTCGCCAAGATAGGCTTCAATAACTTTGGGATGACCTTTAATTTCATCAGGCGAGCCTTCAGCAATAATCTGTCCTTGCGCTAGTACAGAAATTTTCTCAGCTAAGGAAAATACCACATTCATATCATGTTCAACGATCACTTTGGTAATGCCATCATTCATACTTTTTAGTAATTCGATGGTTTTTTCAGTTTCATGACGCGCCATACCTGCTGTGGGTTCATCAAGCAACAATAAACGCGGTTTATTAGCCAGACAAATAGCCATTTCTAAGCGTCGTTTATCACCCCGCGATAGGCTACCAGCTAAGGAATGCATATGATTTTCTAAGCCCAGTTCACAAATTTGTTGCTCAGCAAACTCAATAAGAGGGCGCTGTCTACTGCGACCCTCAAACATATTTAGGTTAAAGGATCCGTCTCTGGCAGCAAATACTGGAATGGTGACGTTTTGTAATACGGTCATTTCTGGGAAAATTGCCGGTGTCTGAAACACTTTAGCAATGCCCAACTGGTTAATGTCGAAGGAGTTAACATTAAGTAACGGTTTACCATCGAACATCACTGAACCATCATCGGGCTTAAGCATGCCCGTTAACACGTTGAGTAAGGTCGATTTTCCAGCGCCGTTGGGCCCTATAAGGGCGTGGGTGGACCCTTTTTCGATTTTTAAATTAACGTTTTGTAAGGCTTTTAAACCACCAAAACTTAAGGACACTTGATGTATGTCTAATATGGCCATGGTTTAGTCTCCTATTCGCCGTCAATGGTCGTGAAAAAACGTTTCTTGAGGCGAGCTACAGCCTCCATAAAACCACCTGGCATAAAGATAACCACCACCATAAAGATGACACCAAGCACTAGCAGCCACTGCTCACCAAGACTAACGGATAAGACGTTTTCAAAGTACAGCATGAAACCTGCGCCTAACATGGGCCCAACCAAAGTACCTACGCCACCGATTACAGACATGATGACAATTTCCCCTGATTGGTGCCAACCAAGGAATTCGTGACCTACAAAGGGCTCATAAACCACCATTAAAGAACCTGCAACAGCGGCATACATAGCGCTCAATACAAAGGCCAATAGTTTGTATTTACGGGCGTTAATACCAGTGTATTCTAAACGGGTTTGATTGCACTTGATGGCTTTCATCATTAAGCCTACAGGCGAACGCTCAATGCGTTTGGCGAGGTAATACAGAAGAATTGCCATGAGTGCGCAAAAGTAAAATACAGTATCACCCTGCATTTTTAGATCGAACAGCATAGGCGTTGGCATGCCTGTTAAACCATTTTCACCCCCTGTCCATTTTTGCAACATGGACATGGCCATAGAATCAAACATCTCTGCAAACGCCAAGGTGAGAATAGAGAAATAGATACCTGTTCTCTTTAATGTGAGTAAACCAATAATTAAAGCCACCAACGTTGCTGCAGCGACCGCTACTATAATGGCTGGGATAATATTGTCGGAGAAGTTTTTTAACATTATGCCGGTTGTGTAGGCCGAAATACCGAAGAAGGCCGCATGTCCAAAAGATAAGTAGCCAGTAAAACCTAGCAAGATGTCAAAACCCACCACAAAGATACAGAAGATCATAATTTTTGTATCTAGGCCAGAGTAACCACCGATTAGAGGAAACCATAAGGGCATGGTTAGTGCCACCAAAGCGAACATCAACACTGCTTTATTGTGTTGCCAAAAGTTCTGTTGAGTGATCATTATTCAAATACTCCCTTGGCACCCAATAAGCCACGGGGGCGGACTAATAAAATGATAACAGTGATTAGGTAAATGATAATGGTATTAATATAGATGTAAGGCGCAGTAAAGCTTTGGGCCATGCCGATTAAAATACCCGCTAACACGGCTCCACCAAGGGAGCCCATACCGCCAATAACCACAATAAGAAAGGAAGGCACAAGGAGTTGCATGCCTACTTCTGGTGATACCTGAGTTACTGGGCCACCAAACACACCAGCAATACCGGCAATCATGGCCCCTAGACCAAATACAATCATAAAGCGGCGGTTGATGTTAACACCCATGAACTGCAGCATCTCAGCATCGCGCATACCAGCTCGTATTACTAAGCCGAAGCGGGTTAGATGTAAAAGAGCAAATACAGCTGCTACCGTGACAATAGACACCACAACTAAGATCAAGCGCCACTTGGGATAGACTACAAAACCTTCTAAGAAGGGCAGGTAATCATGCAGCATTATGATACCGTTACCCCAGCTAGGGATGGCAAAAGGAATATTATTCGCACCAAAAATCCATTTTAAAAGTTCCTGTAACACAATGGCTAAACCAAAGGTTACCAAGATTTGGTCGGTGTGAGGCCGGTTATAGAAGCGCTGGATTAAACCGCGCTCCAAAAGTATCCCTATGACAAATAGAATAGGGGGCACAAGAATCAGCGCTAGGCCAAAACCTAGGGCGTTGTTGATACTCACTGCTAGGTATATAGCAATAAGGTACAAAGCTCCATGGGCGAAGTTAACTACGCCCAAAGTGCCAAAAATAAGAGTGAGGCCCAGAGCAATGAGCACGTATATGGAACCCAGCTGTAAGCCAGTTAATAAAGATAGGGTAAAAGCGTTGAGCGTCATATCCATTTTGGAGATACTCCCATTGGTTGCTGTGGCAAAATCATGGTATTTTTTTTAGTATTATATGGGTAAATAAAAAACGGGCCAGCGTTAAACTTGGCCCGTGCAGTTCGCTACATACAGCTTATGCCGGTACGTATGGACCTAACTCACCACCAAAGATGGCTGGATCATAATCAACGGTCTTCGCAGCCACTTGATCAACGATCTGTAAATAGTCAAAGTCGCTGGTACGTGCAGAAGGTGATTTACCCTGCATAACCAAGATGTCTTTGATGCACTGGTGATCAGAACCACGGTACAAGGTTGGGCCGTTGCCAGCACCAGTGAATTCGAAGTCTTCAAGCGCTTTAATCACTTCTGGTGGGTAAAAAGTGCCGGCCATTTCGCATGCGTTGGCATATAAAAGGGTCTGCACATAACAAGTATGCGCTGCCTGTGAAGGTGGGAAGCCGTATTCATCACTAAAGGCCTTTACAAACACTTTAGAACCTTCATCTTCCAATGCCCAGTTCCAGCCCGAGGTACCTAATACACCATCGATGTTAGCTGAACCTGCGCCTTTAGCCATTAAACGGCTATATAGAGGCACTACGACTTCCAAGTTTTTACCATTCTTTTGCATGTCTCGCATGCCAAAGTTTACGGCGTTGGTTAAAGAGTTAACCATGTTGGCGCCGTAGTGGTTCAATATCAGAACGTCTGCATCTGAGTTCAGTACCTGAGATAGATACTGAGAGAAGTCAGTAGTCTTCAAAGGCGTCATGATGTTGCCTTCAGTTGACCAGCCTTCTTTCTCTGTGAATTCCTGCATAGACTCTTGCTGGGTGTGGCCCCAAGAGTAGTCAGCAGTTAAGTGGAAGGCGCGACGGTCTTTGCCGTATTCGTTGCTCAATACGGGAGATAGTGCTTTACCTGTCATGTGAGCGTTGAAGAAATGACGGAAACCATAACGTTGCTTGTCCTTACCCGTGGTGTCGTTTGAGTGAGTCAAACCACACATAAAGATAATACCTAGCTCGTTACAAAGGTACTGTTGGGCAATGGCGATACCAGAAGAAGAACCACCAGTAACCATAATTACTTTGTCACGCTCAATCATACGACGGGCAGAAGTACGTGACGCATCGGCGTTAGTTTGAGTGTCGCCTGTTACGTAAGTAACTTTTTTACCCAAAATGCCGTTGCCGGTTAATTTGCTTGGTTTAAGGGTGTCGAGCATGCCACCACCGTTGTTCAAGTGTTTAACGGCTAGCTTATAGGCACGTAATTCATCAGCACCCTCATCAGCGTATGCACCTGTTTGAGGTACATTAAAACCTAATACTACTTCACTACCCTTAACTGGATAGTTGCCAATGGCTTCTTCTGCCCATGCATTTTGGGTAAAAAACATTGGTGTAGCGGCGCTTACAGCACCAACTGATGTGGCTTTCAATACATCGCGGCGGGACCAACCAGCAGCAGTGTGATTTGTTTTTTCAGATTTTACATCTGTCATGGCAAACTCCAATTTATTGTTGTTAAACCGAGATGAGCACAACCAGCAATTCAACGCAGAGGTGCTTCTAGGTTGGGGACTAGTCTAGCGAGTTGGTGGCCATTGAAAATTAGACCTTAGTGAATGAAACTAAAGTCTTTAAAACTAAAGTCTTTAAAACTAATGTCGTAAGGCTAAGGTCGAATAGAGTTAGCTAAGGTGCAGTGTCTATCAAAAATACAATCTAGGGCAAACAGCCTGTATACTGCCTGTGTTATTTTTTACTCTTGAGCCGCAGATAAGAGAAACGACCTATGAAGAGCGCCAACACCGAGCAGAAACCCATTAACATTGCTGTATTAACCGTGTCAGATACCCGTACCGTAGCAACTGATAAATCGGGCGCAACACTGATTGAGCGGTTACAAGGTGCCGGGCACAGTTTAGCGCAGCACTCCATTGTTAAAGATGATGTATACCAAATACGTGCCGCCGTAAGTCTGTGGATTGCCGACAACAATGTACACGCTGTGTTGGTGACTGGTGGTACTGGTTTTACTGCTAGAGACACTACCCCCGATGCGTTATTACCCTTGTTTGATCAAGTGATTGAAGGCTTTGGTGAGTTATTCCGAAGCCTTTCTTATGCTGAAATTGGCACCTCCACTATTCAGTCTCGCACCGTCGCTGGCGTAGCTAATCGCACCGTGATTTTCAGTATGCCCGGTTCTACTGGTGCCTGTCGTACAGCCTGGGATGGCATTATTAAAGATCAGTTAGACAGCCAGCATAGGCCCTGTAATTTTGTGGAAATGGTGACGTTTAACTCTGCTTCCCGCCACCTGTCATAACGCCTCGTATGTTTACAAAAACGAGCCTTACCAGTGTACCTGCCGCGCAGCAACAAATTATGGCAACCGCAAAATGTGTTCTGACGTCGGAGTGTGTGTCGCTATTTCATTCCAGAGGACGGGTACTAAGTGGGCCTGTGGTTTCTACCGTGGCTGTGCCACCTGCGGACAATAGTGCTATGGATGGCTATGCCTTGCGAGTAGAGGACTTATACCTAAACGTCATTCCTGTAAGTCAACGGGTAGCTGCAGGGCAGGTGCCACGTACACTAAAACTCCATACTTGCGCGCGGATTTTTACCGGTGCGGAAGTTCCAGATAATGCCCAATTGGTAGTGATCCAAGAAGACGTTGAAATTGTGGAAGGTGGTATCTGTATACTGCCTAGGGCTTTAGAGCAGGGCCAAAAGTCAGGTCAGTTCATCCGTCTCAAAGGCCAAGATGTGGTGGCAGGGCAGGTGGTTTGTAAAACTGGCACTAAGTTAGAAGCACGGCATCTAGGTGTATTGGCATCCATGGGTATAGAACACGTAGACGTGTACCGACCTTTAAAAGTTGCCATCGCATCTACGGGAAGTGAATTAGTTAATCCTGGCCAAGACCTGCAAGCAGGTCAAATCTATAATTCAAACCGATTTTTGATGGCTGGTTTAGTGGATCAGTTGGGTATGGAATTAGTCGACATAGGCATTATCACAGACGAACGCTCAACTACAGAATCAGCCCTATCCTTGGCAGCAGACCAGGCTGATATTATTATTACCAGTGGCGGCGTTTCCGAAGGTGAAGAAGACCATGTTAAAAGTGCTGTAGAAACTCTAGGCCAATTGGATGTATGGAAACTGGCTATTAAACCGGGGAAACCATTGGCATTTGGTCGCGTGAAACAAACCCCATTTTTTGGTTTGCCTGGCAATCCAGCTAGTGTTTTGGTGACCTTTATGGTGATAGCACGGCCGTTTTTATTGGCGCTTCAAGGCTGTACCAGTACACAAGGGCACAGCCTAAGCGCACGTTTGGTTAATCCACCCACAAGGCCAAGTATAAGGCAGGAATACCTCCGTGTTCGATTAGTTTCGAACGCACAATCAGGCTTAGCTGTAGAAGCCATGACCAATCAAAATTCTGGTGTACTCACTACTGCAATGACAGGTGACGGGTTAGCTGTAGTGAAAGCCAATACTTGTGGTAAAGACGCGCAAGAGGTTGAATTTTTGCCTTACGCTAGTTACGGCGTTTGAGGAAGATAATCATGGGACCAAACTGACCGGTGTAATTGTAATGTCTGTACAAAAACCACTTGAGAGTCAGAGGCTTTTTGCCTATACTTCTCACCTCGCAATCGCTCGATTGTGATCGTTATGGTAGCCCTATTGGTCCCCACGCAACGATAAACCGTAAACCTGGTCAGGCCTGGAAGGGAGCAGCCACAGCGGTGGATATGTGTGCCGAGGTGTGGCTGATAGGGGTACCACCATTCTCTTGATTTATATCGCAATTTAGCTGATTTTAGGCACTTATTGAAGCAAGTGGACCACATGGTGGAACACATGGCTAATCCTTTAGCTTACATTAAGTCTTTACATTATCGCGTGTGGTTCTTTCGCATTCGCGTACCAATACATCTTCAACCTCATTTCAGGCACACTTGGGGTCTTGTGTTTACTGCAAACAAAATGCAGGGGGCAGGCGGTTATCAGGTACTCCGAATTAATTCAACAAACTGTTTAACTGTTATTAGCAGTCAACAAGAAGTTGAATGCTAATAGGTTATCTAAGCCATTATTTAATACAGAACTGTTTACAAAGCATCTTGAAGATGGTTATAAACAAGCATATCAGCGTTATTTTTCAGGGGATAACCCAAAAGATATTTTTGTTTCAAAATAAAGACCAGTTTAATTGGTAATTTATTATTTTTGCTGAAGCTATGATGCTTTAATAAGGCATTCGAAACACCATATTTGGTGGCGTATTACATTTTATTTGACCAAGGAAGCAGCACAAAATGGTGACCATTAATCAAAGTAATAATAAAATGGGTGCGCTTCACCTGATTGGCGAACTCGCCATGTCATTTGTTTTGGCAAGTATGGTAAAAGTCTTGCAACCAGATTTTTCTGTGTTTTTGATTTTGTTTTTTCGCTACCTATTTTGCCTCCCACTATTAGTCGCTTATGCAATTTATTCTAGGGGTCCTAAGTTTCTTAGTATTACTAATATTCCGGGCCTTGCATTAAGAACTGGGTTCGGTTTTTTGGGGCTAACCACGTGGTTTTTAGCAATCACCAACATCGATATCAGCCTTGCTACAGCGCTAACCCAGACCATGCCGATTTTTATAACGGGCTTCTCCGTTGTAATTGCTGGAGAACAAGTGGGCTTGAAGCGCTTAGTGTCAGTTTTAGTTGGCTTCTTGGGCGTTCTGGTTCTTATATTTCCAATAACACCAGCACTGAATCTCTGGGGTGTTCTATACGCTCTGCTTGCCGCCGTGTTTTCAGCCCTCATGTTTGTGTACTTGCGAGTACTAGGCCGAACAGATCCTGCAGTTTCAACGTCTATTTGGTATAACTTCACCGGACTAATTCTTGCTGGGTTGTTAACCTACAGCCTAGACAGTTTTGAAGCCGTTACTAGTCTTTCAACTCCAGACTCCCTGTATCTCCTTATCACTTTAGGTTTTTTGGCAAGTTTTCAGCAATATTTCCTTGCTCAGAGTCATATGTATGCTCAGGCTTCTATACTTGCCCCCTTGCACTTTCTTGCTATTCCTTTTGGGATAGGTGTGGGCATACTGCTATTTGATGAAATCATAACGCTAAAATTCTTAGCCGGTACGGCAATTATTATAGCCTCTACATATTATATTGTTCTGCGACAACAGGCTAACCAATAACCAGTATTATGCTCTTGGGACATTACCTATGACAACTCAAAGCTTAGCTTATGTGAATGGTGAAATAGTGCCCATTAGTGAGGCTAAAATATCGCTATTAGATTGGGGTTTTTTACATTCTGATGCCACTTATGATGTGGCTCATGTGTGGGAAGGGCATTTTTTCCATTTGAACGAACATTTGGATCGTTACTATGCTGGCATGGAAAAGTTGCGCATGTCGATTCCCTATAATAAAGCCCAGCTGACGGCATTGTTATTGCAGCTTGTGGCGCAAAGTGGTTTGCGCCATGCCTATGTAGAAATGATTACTACCCGTGGCCAGCCTGAGCCCGGGTCTCGAGATCCGCGCACTTGTACTAATCAATTTTTTGCATTTGTAGTGCCCTTTGTGTGGATTAGTCAGCCAGACCAAGGCTTACACATAGCTATAAGCCAACAGCAACGTATACCTACCGAATCTGTTGATCCTACAATTAAAAACTACCATTGGTTAGACTTGGTAATGGGGCAGTTTGAAGCCTATGACCGAGGCGCGCAAACTGCCGCCGTGGTGGATGCCAATGGCAACATAAAAGAGGGGCCAGGGTTTAATATTTTTATTATTAAAGATAGCCAGTTATTCACAACAGCAGAAGGCGTGCTGCTGGGCATTACCCGTCAAACTGCCATACAATTGGCTCAACAACTAGGCATGCAAGTAGTGTTTGGCGAAGTGTCTGCAGACGCTTTTCGAAATGCAGACGAAACCTTTGCTACGAGCACGGCTGGCGGCATCATGGCCATCACACAGGTAGATGATAATGTGATTGGAGATGGCCAAATAGGCCCCTTAACCCAGCAATTAAAAGACGCCTACTGGGCCATGCACAAGCAACCCAATTATGCCACTGAAGTGGTTTATGAGTCAGAGCCTTAGTTCAAAAAGACATGTGCCTAGCACAGAAAAACTATGCATTAAAAAGCCGATATTCTAAACGCTGACATTGACATTACTGTGCCCGTTCCACTAGTAAAGAGCTTGATGTCAGTTGGTGCTGCAATCGCCCTGATATATTTAAGTTGGAAGTGAATAGGCGGCCGCTCGCTCTAGCTAGTTTTATTACTTGAACCGATGGAGAATCACACTGCTGCAATTGAAGTGGCTGGTGGCAGGTTAGTTGGTAGCTTTAATTGTGCGTGGCTCATATAATGTCTGTCTCTAGGTTGTCTTTTTATTGAGAGAGTGCACGCTGCATGTCATATCAGGTTTTAGCCCGTAAATGGCGGCCCCAAAATTTCCACACCATGGTGGGTCAAGAGCATGTTTTACGCGCCTTGGTTCATGCCTTAGACGAACAGCGTTTACATCATGCTTATTTGTTTGCGGGTACCCGTGGTGTTGGCAAAACAACCATTGCGCGAATATTGGCGAGATGCCTTAATTGTGAAGAAGGTGTCAGTTCCACACCCTGTGGCGTGTGTTCTAGTTGCGTTGAGATTACTGAAGGCCGCTTCGTTGATTTAATTGAAGTGGATGCGGCATCACGTACCAAAGTAGAAGATACCCGAGAACTGCTAGATAACGTTCAATACGCACCTACACGAGGTCGTTTTAAGGTTTATCTGATTGACGAAGTACACATGCTCTCTACCAGCAGTTTTAATGCGCTGCTTAAAACTTTGGAAGAACCACCACCACACGTAAAATTCCTATTAGCCACTACAGATCCACAAAAACTACCTATTACTGTGCTTTCTAGGTGTTTACAATTTAACCTAAAGAACATGCCGGCCGAACGGGTGGCAGGACATTTGCGCAACGTTCTTACAAGCGAAACCATACCCTTTGCAGAAGCTTCATTGTGGCAGCTTGGCCGGGCAGCCAAAGGCAGCATGCGTGATGCCTTGAGCCTTACGGATCAGGCCATTGCCTTTTGTGGTGGCGACTTAACCGAAACTGCCGTTAACCAAATGTTGGGCAGTATTGATCAGGGTAAAGTTGTTGCCATTGTTAGCCAGTTACAACAGGGTAACGCTGGTGAATTGCTTAAGCTCATTGGAGAACTGGCAGAGCAGGGGCAAGATTTTGCTGTAGCCTTAGAAGATCTGCTGAGTTTGTTACATCAAGTGGCTATTTGTCAGGTATTGCCCGATGCGCCTGTTTCGGTCCAATTTGATAAAACTAAGGTGTTAGATTTAGCTCAAAATACCAGTCCTGCAGACCTACAGCTATTCTATCAAATGGGTATTATGGCCCGTAAAGACTTAGAGGCAGCGCCAGACTTGCAAGCTGGCTTTGAGATGGCCTTGTTGCGTATGCTCGCCTTTAGGCCGCAGCAACATGCTGGCCAAATGCGCACCACGGCGACTCCGTCTCAGGCACAAGTATTAATGGCGCCACCTGAAGCAGAGCCAGCGCTAGCAACAGTGTCACAAGAGGTACCACAAGACGCGCCGCAAAAAATACTAGACCCTGAAACTATAGTCGCGCCTGCCAATGAGTTGCCACCTTGGGAAGAAGTGTCTGCGCCGCTAGTGCAGCAACAAGCCCCAGAACAAGTACAGCAAGATGTGCCAGAAGAAGCACCTGAGATAGTAGCGGCTTCAAGCCCAGAAAAACCCTGTAACGATTGGACATTAGCCGACCTCAATGAAAATAACTGGACTCAGGTATTTAATGACCTTAATTTATCGGGCATGACTCACGCTATTGCAGCCAATATGGTGTTTGCTAAACGACAAGGCACACAATTACAATTCACCTTGGAGCAAGGCCAAAGCAGCATGCTTAATGTAACCCATCAGGGCCGTATTCGGCAGGCCTTGGAAGAAATGTTTGGTTGTGACCTGCAGTTGGCCATAGACATTGGACAAACTCAAACTGAAACGCCGTTTGCGAGCCGCCAAAGACAAGAAACAGAAAGCCAAGACCAAGCTATAGCATCATTACAAAATGATCCTAATGTAGCCAGTTTAACCACTGCTTTTAATGGCCAGCTAGACGCTAATAGTGTTTTGCCTGTTAACCCTACTAAAACTTAGACTAATTATAGAGAAAAAAAATATGTTAAAAGGTGGCATGGGCAATATCATGAAACAAGCCCAAAAAATGCAAGAACAAATGCAACAAGCGCAGGCAGATTTAGCCAAAGCGGAGTTTACCGGTGCCGCTGGTGCTGGTTTAGTGCAGGTAGTAATGACAGGGCGTCATGATGTGAAGCGCGTCAAACTGGATGATTCACTGTTGTCGGAAGACAAAGAAATGTTAGAAGACTTACTGGCGGCTGCGGTCAATGATGCGGTCCGTAAAGTAGAGCAGGCTAGTCAGAATAACATGGCTGATATGACCGCTGGCATGGGTATGCCTGCCGGTTTTAAAATGCCGTTTTAAGTAAATTATAGGTTCAACGTTCATGTCATTTAGCCCCCTTATTGATGATCTTATTGAGTCTCTCCGATGCCTACCTGGCGTAGGCCGTAAGTCAGCCCAACGGATGGCGTTACACATATTAGAGCGTAACCGTGAAGGCGGTGCGGTGCTAGCGCATAGCTTGAACCTTGCGCTTGATAAAGTGGGCCGCTGTGATCAATGCAGAACCCATAGTGAAACACCTGTGTGCCGTATATGTAGACAGTCAGACCGTGACGCTAATACCTTGTGTATTGTAGAAACCCCAGCAGATGTATTGGCTATCGAACAGGGAGCAGGTTTTCGGGGGTTGTATTTTGTACTTATGGGCCACCTTTCACCCATGGATGGCATTGGGCCCAATGAGCTTGGGTTGGACGCGTTAATTTCGCGCCTTAGTGACGAACATGTAACGGAAGTTATTATCGCCACTAATCCCACTATAGAGGGCGACGCAACTGCCCATTTTATTCACCAATTAATTCGTCAGCAGCTAGAGACCCAGGCTATTAATGTCACTCGTATAGCCCATGGAGTTCCCATAGGCGGGGAACTAGAGTATGTCGATAGCGGCACTTTGGCCCACGCCTTTGCCGGACGTAAGAGTTACACCTAACTATGTCACTTGTTTACCAATATATTGATACCAATGAAGGCCTCAAACTTGCTTGCCAACAACTCATTCAAGCCCCGGCTATTGCAGTAGATACCGAGTTTGTAAGGGTAGATACCTTTTATCCTATCCCAGGCCTCTTGCAACTGGCCGCTGCTGGGGAAACCTTTTTAGTCGATCCGTTAACCATTGACGATTGGCAGCCGTTGCAAACGTTATTAACAGATGCAGACACCCTTAAAGTCATGCACGCCTGCAGTGAAGATTTAGAGCTGTTCCAACATTGGCTTGAATTGCGACCTACACCCATAGCAGATACACAAATTGCTGCCGCTTTTGTAGATATGGGGTTGTCGCCGGGTTATCAAAGTTTGGTATTAGATTTGTTGGGAGAAACTGTAGACAAGGGAGAGACACGCTCCGACTGGCTACAGCGCCCATTGCGAGATTCCCAATGTCACTATGCAGCAATGGACGTGGCCCACTTAATGCAGTGTTACGACATTTTAGCGCAACGCTTAAAAGACAAAGGCGTGTGGCAGTGGTTTTTGGAAGATATGCAGCGCTTGGCTCAGCCTAAAGTACCCATTGCCCCGGACATGGCCTATACCCAAATGAAGAACGCATGGCGTTTACAGGGCAACTCTGTAGGCCGCTTGCGCGCCTTAGCCGCTTGGCGAGAAAGCGTGGCTCGCAGTGAGAACAGGCCAAAGAATTTTGTGGTGAAAGACACCAGTTTAATTGAAATGGCGCGCACAAATCCTGCTGACTTAAATGAAATTGGCCAGTGCCAAGATGTGCGTCCAAGTAGTTTAAGGCGTTATGGAAAACAATGGCTATCTATTATGGCGGTATCATCAGAAGTGTTGCCAGGAGTGCAGCAGCCGTTGTCTAAAAATGAAAATAGAGACTACAAGCGGTTGCATAAAGTGGTTATAGACCAAGCCGAAAATGCAGCCATACAAGTGCAATTGATGGGCCGTAAAAAAGAACTGCTTGAGTTATTTGAAGGCTTGCGGAAAAAACAACCGTTTAGCTTACCCAGCAACTGGAAGGGGTGGAGAGAAGAGTTCCTTGCAGAACCTATTGCTAGCGAATATAAACATATCCAAGAGACACATTGATGAGCCAGAAACGTATTATTTGTTCTATTTACCGAAGCAAAAAGAAAGATGAAATGTATCTTTACGTGGATAAAACTAAAGCCCTAAGCCTAGTGCCAGAATCTTTGCTGTCTATGTTTGGGAAACCCGAGCACCGTATGGATATGCTGCTTACGGCTGACAAAAAGTTAGCCAAAGCCAATGCAGAAGATATATTGTCTAACATTGATGAGAAGGGTTACTATTTACAAATGCCTCCAGTGCGTGAAAAATACATGCTAGATATGTATAAAACGCCTGTTAACCCTACCTACTAATCACTACTGATAAGCTAAACCTTATGACAGATTCAAAACAAACAGGGTTTTGGAAAACAACAGCACCCAAAGAGATGACGAGCCAGCAATGGGAATCCCTTTGTGATGGCTGTGGGCGTTGTTGTTTACAAAAATTAATCGATGACGACGTACCTTTGATGTATCACACCAGTGTGGCGTGCCGATATCTGGACCTTAAGTCTTGCCAGTGTAGCGTTTACGAAACCCGACAAGATAAAGTGTCGGACTGTACTTTGGTTACAGCTGATACCGTGGCAGATTACAACTGGTTACCCGAAACTTGTGGTTATAGACGAGTGTCTGCAGGTAAAGACTTACCTGATTGGCATCCATTAGTGACAGGTGATCCAAAGTCCACCGTAAAAGCCGGTATGACAGTGCGTAAATGGGCCATATCAGAGGACAAAGTGTCAGAGAGTCGTTGGGGTGAACACATCATTGAAATCCAACAACTTGGTGAATAAAGGGAGCTAGTGCCACTTAGTGCAGTACCCTTAGATTGTGTTAAAGTAAGTGGAATAAAAATAATAATTGGGTTTGAATCTATGTTCAAGTTTCATATTATACGCAGTATAAGTGCGGCACTTTTCATCATTGTTATGGCCGTCAGTCAACCCGCTCTGAGCCAAACACTATCTAACCAGATGGATATTCGAGTGTTGATCGATGTGTCTGGCAGTATGAAGAACACAGACCCAAATGACTTGCGTATTCCAGCTTTACAAGTATTAACTCAGTTGATACCCACAGGCAGTAAAGCGGGTATTTGGCAGTTTGCTGACAGTCCTACAGTTATCGTCCCACACGGTGTTGTTAATACCCAATGGCAGCAGCAAGCTGCTGTCGCAGCGCAACAAATTTCCTCCACTGGCCAATTTACTGATATTGGGGCAGCCCTTAAAGCAGCGTCATTTAACGCTCAAGACCAAGCACAAGGCAGGCAGTTACATGTAATATTGTTAACTGATGGTATGGTTGATGTGAGCAAAGATGTGGCCGAGAATAAACGTGCCCGCAGAGCACTACTAGAAACTATATTACAACAATACATCGATATGGGTGCCCGCGTGCACACCGTTGGTTTATCCCACAAGGCAGATGTGTCTACACTAGTCGCAATGGCCCAACGTACCGATGGGTTGTTTGAGGTGGCAGTTGATGCCGATCAGCTGCTAGATATATTCTTAAGGGCGCTGGACAATACGGTGATCACCCAACAAGTTCCAGTGCAGCAGCTTGAGCAATCCTTCCAGGTGCAGTTGGGCGTTGAATACATGACCATTGTAGTGGAGAAAAATGGCGATGAGCAGGTAGAGTTTAAGGATGGCAAGCAGCGTATTTTTGGACGACAACAAACCCTAGCTAACCAACAATGGCAATCTTCATCAACCCATGATGTGATTAGGGTTCAAAACCCCACGCCTGGTACCTGGACCTTAATCAGTGATACAGCCACCCTGAAACGTGTAAACGTGGTGGGCCAGTTACAAATTCTGCTGGAACAAAGTCATCAAAATATAAAAGTAGGCCAGCGCAGTCACATCGATGTTCAGCTTGCCAATGAACAAAGTGACCTGTTATCCGCAGAGCAGCTTCAAGGTTTTAATCTTAAGGTGGTCATGGACCAGGGTGGTAAAGAGGTGTTTAAACAGCAGCAAGCATTTGTAGCTGATACAAAAACCCGCATGAACTTACCCGCCCTCGATCAACCCGGTATGTATAACCTAACTATATCGGTAGTTAATGGTCAGCTAATTCGTACCATTAACCGTAGCCTTAGAGTGCATCCTATAGTAGCGATCCAACAAAACACCACCAGCGTTCCAGTTGCAGAAGAAGTGATTGTGGTTTCTGAAACTTCGTCTAACACGGCAAGCCAAACTGAGGAGCTGGTGGTAAGTAACGAGACCGCATCACTAGAACTACAGGCACTTATGGAAGAGCAGGCAACTGTCGTGGTAGCAGCCGAAATTGCCGAACCAGAGACTACCACTAGCCAGGTTGAAACGACTCAATCTAATTACTGGCGTTGGCTAATTGGTGGTGGGGCAGGCCTTGTGTTGTTGCTTTTATTGGTTATGTTACGTCGAACATATAAATCGCCCAAATAAATGCAAAATAATACTTGAGCATATGGGGTGGCTTCCAAGATAATGATGGTTAAATTTAGCTAATTAAGTCAGGCTCGGAGCCAACCCTATGTGTGAACTTTTAGGCATGAGTGCCAATGTGCCTACGGATATCTGTTTTAGCTTCACCGGGCTTATGCAGCGGGGTGGTGGCAGTGGGCCCCATCGTGATGGTTGGGGTATTACCTTTTATGTCGGTAAAGGCTGCCGTTCTTTTCACGACCCACAGCCTAGTTCCAATTCTGAAGTTGCACGCTTGGTTCAACGTCATTCCATGAAGTCTCACATTGTTATTAGTCATATACGCCAAGCCAATGTGGGTAATACCTGTTTAGAGAATACTCACCCTTTCCAAAGAGAGCTCTGGGGCCAGCATTGGACCTTTGCTCATAATGGGCAACTGACCGATACCTCTAGTTTACCTCTAAGCCACTACTTACCCGTGGGAGATACGGATAGCGAACATGTGTTTTGTTGGTTGCTGGGTGAATTGCGTACGGCTTTTCCTAAACCGCCGTCAGACAGTTCTGTAGTGCGATATTTCTTGCAACAGCGTTGTCAGTTTTTAAAGACCTTAGGGGTGTTTAATATGCTGCTTTCTGACGGCGACCATCTTTATTGTTTCTGCTCAACTAAGCTAAGCTGGATTACCCGTAGAGCGCCATTTGGTGAAGCCTGCTTAAGCGACGCCGATGTTAACGTAGACTTTGGCCAAGAGACTACACCCAATGACATCGTTTCCGTTGTGGCAACAGAGCCTTTAACGGACAACGAGACATGGCATACCCTGCACCCTGGTAATATGTTGGTACTGCACAAAGGTGTGGCGTTAAGTTAGCTTTTGGTTTAATTTTTTGGTTTAACTTTTTTAACTCAGACGCTTAGAGAAATGACTTGAAAGTTTTACTGGTTTTCAAACACATGTTTGATTAGCATGGGTATCAATAACCATAACAATAATTAAAGGTCTATTATGATTCAAATCGCTGGTGTAGAACTTGGCCAATACCAATCTGTAACTGATGTTTTTTTAGAAGCCTGTGATAAACATGCACAAAAGCCCGCCTATAGCTGCATGGGGCAAACTTTGTCATTTGAAGATGTTGAGCGTCTAACCGCTAACTTTGCATCCTATTTGCAAAACCACACAGACCTTGAGGTTGGTGACCGTATAGCTATCCAGCTGCCTAACGTGTTGCAATTCCCTATTGCTATATTTGGCGCCATGCGCGCAGGCATGGTGGTGGTGAATACCAACCCGCTGTATACCGCCCGAGAAATGGAGCACCAGTTTAATGACTCGGGTGCCAAGGCCTTACTCATTCTTGCCAACATGGCGCATCTTGCTGAACAAGTGGTGCCAAAAACAGGTATTAAACATGTGATAGTGACTGAGCTGGCCGACATGCATCCGTTTGCAAAGCGTTTATTAATTAACACTGTGGTGAAACGTGTTAAAAAAATGGTGCCGGCCTATGCTTTACCGCAGGCCCTAAGTTTTCGTG